>Ga0209777_10000237_pt1 | contig 96599 bp, 73 predicted proteins | sample FrelakmetHBP12HB_FD_187147 | JGI IMG/M metagenome (GOLD analysis project Ga0209777, IMG submission 187147) | Freshwater lake sediment microbial communities from the University of Notre Dame, USA, for methane emissions studies -HBP12 HB (SPAdes)... | ecosystem: Environmental > Aquatic >...
GCCGCCGCTCATGCCGCCCATCATCCCGCCGCCCATGCCGCCCATCATCCCGCCGCCCATGCCGCCCATCATGCTGCTCGAGTTGCTCGTGTTCGATGTCCCGCCGGATGTGCCCCCGTTGCTGCTTGTTGACGGGGGCGGGGCAATATTCTGGGTCATACTCGCACTTTGCATAAACTGCATCCGGGCCTGCATGAGGCGCTGGCTCGTCATCATGCTGTTCATCTGCGCCATCATGGTCTGCTCGGTGATCAGGTCGCTGATGTCGTAGACGCGGGTCTCCATCTTCTTGGGCAGGGACTGGGCGGTGGCAACCTTGATGATCCCCCCGTCCACCGCATAGCCCAGCGGGCTGTAGCCCAACTGAACCAGGCCGCCCGACATCGCCGACAGCAGGCTCTCCAGGGCCGCGCCCAGCTTCACCTGCGGCAGGCCGTCCAGCCCGATCGGATCAGTAGGCGTAATGGGGCTCGGGGCAGCGGCCAAGTCGTTCCACAAGACCACGATCCGCAGCGGCGGCGTCACCGCTCTACGGAGCAGCTCAACCGCCTGACTGAACTGCATCTGCGGACTGAGCGTCGACAGATCCACGACCTGGTCGAGCTGCTCATAGACCTGCATGTTCGCTGGGTCCAGCTCGACCGGCTGATCCGCCTTGCGGTTCGGCTTGGCCGTGATCTCCCGCCAGTTCTTGGCGTACGTCAGTTCGCCGGCGAACGGGACCTGGGCCTCATCGACCCTCAGGTGGGTGTTGGCTAGCTCTCTGGTGGTCTCCTCATCCACGCCGATCTGCTTGCGAAGGTGGCTCAGGTCGTCGATCTCTCGCTTAAGGCGAAGGGCCTCGTCATTGGCCGGATCTCTCGCCAGCACGGCCTCCACCTGGCCCATGGCCGCATCATAGCGTTTTTGATCGCGGTACGCCTTGGCCCGCTCCATCAATTCGATGATGGCCTTCTGCTTCTCGACCTGCTGCTGCTGCCGGACCCGACGCTCGGTGTCGACCGCCTCGCTCCGCTTCTGTTGGTCCGTCTGCCAACCGCCCTCCTGCCTGGACTTGGCCACATTCTGGTCCATCTGGGCCAATTCGGCCGTGTAGAACTGGGCCAGTTCCTGGCCCAGGTATTGGCGGTTGGTCTCCACCAGGGCCTTCGTCCTTTCGACGGACTCCTGGGCCGCGTCAAACTGCGAGGCAGCGATGTACTCGCCGACCTTGACCTTCGTGTCACTGACCACAGCCCGCACGTGGTCTCGAATGATCTCCCGCTTTCGCTTGATGACGTCGATGAAACTATCCTGGCTGCCCGTAGCAGCCTGCGGCCCGGAATCACCCGCAGCCAGCGGCTCGGCAGGTGGATCTGTCCCGGCAGAGGGCGCGGGGGCCGGCTGTGCAACTGGTCCGCCAGCGGCCGTGGAGGTCGTATCTGCGGGTGCCTGCTTGAACGGCGTGGACTTCTTGAGCTTCTCGCCGAGGGAGTCGGACCTCGACTTCGCCTGGCCGGTGGCCCCCAACAACTCCGCCACGCGCTGTCGTTCCGCCGGCTTCAAGAACTTGTTGTCCTTGACCCGCTCCAGCACCGCCTTGGCCTCCGCGGTCTTGTTCTGGGACAGCAGTGTCTCAGCGGTCTGCAGCCCCTCCACGCCCGCCTTGTGTGCCAGGGCCGCCTGATGGGCCTTGTTCAGGGAATCCTCCAGGCGCACCCGCTCCTTGGCGGTCAGGTACTGCTGATAGCCTTGGGCCATCAGGAAGGTCTTCTCCGCTTCCTCATAGTAGCCACGCTGGTACTCCTTGGTCCCCACATCCATCAGATACTGGACAACGGGTGCCTTGATACGATCCTGGTCGGACTGCCCCGACTGGGCCCAGGCACCCCCGGGACACACCTGCATGACCACAAGGACGCAGACAGCTACCCAACAGACCGACAGGGACTCCCTGCCACAGACCCGGCGTGCAAATCTTGGCTTGCCCAAAATTAACCTCCTGCCTACAATAGGACACCCTGAGTAGGAACGAACATCACCCTGTACGTAACGTACCTTCAACCTCCCGTTTAGGATGCAGGTTGGATTATGATACATTACTCTATCAAAAAAAGGGGCTACTTTTCAAGAGAAAATTCGGCCGGCCCCCGGAGCGGCCTATAATCAAGCGACCACCTGTACAGCAGCCCATGAGTCTCAGAAGAAGCCCCCAGCCTAAGGGCCACTGGATTCGCGCTGCAGGGAATCTCCGGGCAATGGCTCAACTCCAGGGAAACTAATAGATGCCTCGACAAGAACTAATACTGGCCATCGAGACGTCCAGTCGAATGGGTTCAGTCGCCATAGCAGATGAAGCCGGCCTCCTGGCGGATGCGACGTTCTCCGGCGAGATGCGACACAGCGTCGAGATCCTCCCATGCATCAGGGATCTCCTGGCCCAGTTCCATGCCACGCCGGACGACATCAGGCAGGTGTATCTGTCCGGAGGACCAGGCAGTTTCACCGGGCTTCGAATCGCCGTGACCCTGGCCAAGGCCATGGTCCTGGCAAACGCTGTCAAGGTCGTGGCGGTCGATACCCTCGATGTGATCGCCGCCAACGTCCCCGTATCGAGTGAGGCCCCCCGGGTCATTGCCCCCATCCTGGACGCCAAGCGAGACCAGTTCTTCGTGGCCGCGTACGAACGGCAGTCGGGGCCACGTGCCGATCTGCACGCCGAGCCCGGGTCTGCCCCGGGTACAGCCCTGCCCAACTGGACGAAGACCCAGCCCGACACGATCATGACGGCGGAGCAGTTCCTTCGCCGGTTCGCAAGCCCTGGAACGCCGGTGGGGATACTTGGGGATGGCCTGCTCTACCATAAGGACAGGTTCAAGGCCGATGGGATCTGCGTGCTGGACCGGCCGTACTGGAGCCCAACTGCCGGCAACGTCTATCGGTTGGGGCGATGCAAGGCCCTGGAAGGACGATTTGAAGACCCCCTGCGACTTGCCCCCTCATATCTAATGCCCGCGGAGGTGACCGTGAAGAATCTAAGATCTCAGATTTGAGATTTGAGATCTCAAATTGGGGCCTCACGAGGACCGAAGGTCCTTTCGCGTCTTTGCCTTCTGCATCTTGATTCTTGATCTGATATAGCCCCAAGGGGATTCGAACCCCTGTTGCCGGGTTGAAAACCCGGTGTCCTAGGCCTGCCTAGACGATGGGGCCAACCAAGCCCTATTCCATGGAGATGGCTTCAACGGGGCACACGTCCACGCAGACCCCGCAATCGACGCATGTTTCCGGATCCACGCGGGCCTTGCCCTCGACCATGCTGATAGCCTCGCTCGGGCATTCGCTCACGCATGACTCACAAGCGGTGCACTTCGCCTCGTTTACCTTCGCTGGCATAGGTTCCCCTTTCAAAAAAACGCCTGAGACTGTATCAATCTGAGCAGAAAACACCGACAAACAGTGTTACATTACAGAAGATTCTTTTCAAGTCCAGGCAAATCTTGGCGCGCCTCTTGCCTAGGGTGTGACTAGGTTTTGTGGCCCTTCCCCATGGAAGTGAAAAGCGAGCCCTTCCATCCGGCCGCAGCCGCTGCGGTGGCATGGAAGGGAACGCCTGCTACGTCTGGCCCGGCTATTTCGTCACTGGGGCCGTAGGGCTGGCCCCGCCTGAGGCCGCCCCCTTCAGCGGCGCCGCCGGGCCCGCCATCAGGGCGGCGGTCATGTCCCGCACCAACGGATGGACGTCGTATTTCGATGCCCACTCCAGGACGGGCCCGAATTCACCGTCGCCGTCAAGGGCCAACAGGTAAAGGGCCATCAGTCGGACCGGCCAATGCGTATCCGTCAGGTTCCGGGCCACCGCCTTGGTCAGGTCCATGTCCAAGGGCAATTGGATCATGTCGGCCATGGCATGGACCTTCACCACCCATTGGTCCGGCCCAGGGTAGAGCAGCAGCCCTGAATCATGGGTCAGGGAGGTCTTCAACAACACCGGCATCCATTCGGCGAACTTGAACTTGTACTGCACACCCTGCGCAGCCATGGCCTGCTGTTCCTTGAGCAGGCCCACGAAGAGCTCCGCCGTCTTGATCTTCTCTGCGGTCTCGGCCAAGGACATGGCGTTGAACTGGCCTCGCAGGGCCTTGGCCGCCAGCTCGACGCGGGGGCGAGAGATCGTCAATGTGACCGGTGCCACGCCGGGCAACCTGCCGATCGCCAGGCCGTCGGCGGCAACCTGCGGATCCCAATGCACGGTGAATTCCACCCTGAGGCTGGCCTGCGGATAGGTCAGCAGCATATCCCGGAGCCGCCCAGTCACCAGTCGCAAGGGCGCAGTGGCACTATGGCCGGGCGGGATCTGGCCGTCGTAGAACACCCGCCTCGAGAGCAGATGCGGGAACTCCTGCGTCAGATCGCCCGTCACCTTGGCGTCCACCCGGACGGTCCCCTTCATCCATCCCTGATCGCCGATCAGGAGGGGGTCCCATCCCTGATTGGTGATGATCACCTTCGCCATAACGTCACTGCCATACGGGAAGGTATTGGCGGGGACCGTCACCTGAAACGCAGCCCACCTGTTCGGGTCCACGAACCGCGGCACCAGGGTCTGCCCGAGGCTGGTCGACAGGGTATTGAGGATGGCCTCGGTATCGGCCTGCGGCCGATACTCCAGGCCTTGCTGGGCCAGGCGTTCCTTGGCCTGTTCAGCCACCAGGGAGCCGGGGTCCTTGCCAATCGCGGACTTCAGCGTGTCGATGGCCTTGCCCTTGCCCGTCTCTGCCAACTGCATCTGGGCCTGGGCGAACTGGGCAATCTGATTGCCCCCCCACTTCTCGATGAGGGGCTTGGCCCACTGAGGCTGGTCATTCACGACCAGGGCATAGGCCAACAGGGCCCCCGCGCCCACCGAATTGGGTTCCTCGGCATAGGCCTTGTTGGCCCAGTCCAATGCCTGTGCCTTGTCCGGCTTGGCAAAACAATAGAACCACGCCAACTGGCGAGGCCCGACCTGAGAGGACCCCGTCCCGCCGGCCGGTCTCTGGCCGACCCCCTGCAGGGCCAACTGCTCGGCTGCAGAGAGAATCCGATCTGCCAGGTCCGTATCGCCCGCCTTGGCTGCGGCCTTGCCGGCCATGGCCTCCAGGAAGATGTCGATCCGCCCGCTCTTGCGAAGGTCAGCGGCAATCTCGATCACCTTCCTGCGATCCTCCGTGTGGTACAGGCTGATGGCCCAGGGAAGATAGATGTCGGGTGGAAGACCCTGGCTCGGGTGCAGGTGCGTGAACAGGTCCGCACAGTACCCGTAGCTGCCCGCCGCCAGGTCGTACAGCTCCAGTTGCTCGGCGTACTGGGCAAAGGCCGTGGCCGCCTCCAAATCGAAGGGCGTCTCGTGCAAGGCCAGACGCAGATGCTCCAGATACTGGACCGCCGTGATCTGGTCCGGTGCCAGCTCGGCCAGCTTGGCAAAGGCGAGCTTGTTGTACTTGTTGATCTGGTAGGCCTTGGCGAAGACCATTCGGGCCGCCTGGCGGTCGGGTCGCTCCAGCACCAGCAGGCCGTCCAGGGTCGTCAGCTCAGAATCCAGGACGGCGTTCTTGCCGCCGATCCGCTCCAGCAAGGTGCCCAGGAGTTGTTCCTTCTGTTGGCTGGATGCCAGGTGGTCAAGCATGTAGCGGATGGCGGCCCTGAGGGTCTCCAGGTCGGCCGACGGCCGGACGGCCCTGACCAGCCATTCGCCCACCTGCGCCGAGTGGTCCTGCCGGCCGTGCCGGCAGGCCAGGTCCAACAGCAAGGGGTAGATGTCAGTGGCCGCATCCAGTTGTCCGGCAGCCGTGAGGAACACGATGGCCTGCTCGGCCTGGACAGGAGTCAGCGGTTCGCCGTACCTCAACTCACAGCCTATGTCGTAGAATCGCTTGGCCACCGAGGCGGAGGTAAGGGTCTCCGGAATCGCGGCAGCGCCGGGCTGGTCCGGGGGCTTGGCTGGCGATAGGGCGTGGGTGAGGCCCGGCCAGACCCACCCCCCCAATAGCGCAGCCGCCAGCGCGATTGTCCGGAACCACCTGTCCTTGCGCATGCAACACTCCTTTAACCTGGCCGGTTCTATATGCATAGGGTATTTCGGGTGGCGGTTGTATGGACTTTAGCGGTTTTGCAGGAGCAGACGGCCCAAACGCGCCGTCCGAATCGGGGCAGCGACAGGTCCTATAACCGATCGGTGATCCCTAGCCCGCCTGTCGCTTCCTTGAACCCAGGATCAGCGACAAGGCCTCGATACGCAGGAGCCTTGCCGCCACCAGGTACGTCACGCCGGCGGCCGGGACAACGGCCATGACCCGCACGGCGTCGGACCGGCGATCGTCCGGCAGCCCCTTCATCAGGGCCAAGACGGCAAGCCCCACCAGCCCCATCGCCGCAGTGGCCGCCAAGGTCCGCAGAAACGTCGGCGCCACACCTTGCCACAGGGAAGAGCCAAGCCGCCTGTGGAGCGCCACGGCCAGCATCGCCGCCTGTAGATAGGCGCACAAGGCGGTGGCCGCAGCCAGGCCGGCGATACCCAGTACCCAGATCAAGGTCAGATTCAGGAGGATATTGGCGGCCACCGCAGTCAGGGCACTCCGCAGCGGCGTCCGGGTATCCTGCATCGAGTAGAAGGCCCGGGCCAGGATCTGCTGTACGAAGTATCCGCACAGACCCGAGGCATAGAACGCCAGGGTAAGGGCAACGACCGGGGTATCTCCGCGGGTGAACTTGCCGTGCTCAAAGAGCATGCAGACCAGGGCCTTGCCGATCAGGAAGAACCCTGCCGTGGCCGGGATCGCCACGAATACCGAGGACTGCAGCCCTTGTGCCACGGTCCTGGTGAGGGCCTTCATGTCCCCCTTGGCGGCATCGGAGCTGAGCACCGGGTAGATCGCCGTGGCCAGGGAGATGCCCAAGACCCCCAGAGGGAATTGGTAGAGCCGCTGGGAGTAATACAGACCCGACACGGCCCCCTGCCCCAGCGGATAGCGTATCGCCCGACCCCACAGGGTAAAGAACTCGCCCTTGGCTGCGGAGTTGCTGAAGATCCAGGCCATGGCGTTGTTCGCCAGGGTATTGATCTGCGTGGCGGTCAGGCCCAGCACCATCGGCACCATCAGGAGGAAGATCCGCCGGAACGACTCGCTCCGGATGTCCCACGCCGGTCGCAGTCGCACGCCGTACGACCGCAACGGAAGCCACTGCACGGCCAACTGGAGCACGCCGGCAGCCACCACGGCGACCGCCACGCCCAACACCTGGTTCTCGGGCGACCATCCCATGGCCCTGGCGGTGAGCGCCAGGGTCCCGATGATGGCCACGTTCAGGAGGATCGGGGCAATGGCCGGAGCCGCAAAATGCCGGTGGGCGTTCAGGACGCCGCCCAGCACCGCCGCTGCACAGACGAGCACCATATAGGGGAGCATGATCGCCGTCAGGACCAGCATCAACCGCGTGTCCGCCCGTCTGGCCCACAACGCCCAGTAGAGCCAGATCCCCAGTTCGCCAACCACGACGATCCCCGACAGGATCGCCACCAGCACGCTGGTCACGGTGTCGGCCAGCCGGGCCGCCCGTTTGGGATCGGCGTGACACTCCTCCAGATACACGGGGATGAACGACGACGACAAGGCCCCCTCGCCGAAGATCCGCCGGGCCAGATTGGGGATCATGAAGGCAATGACCCAGAGGTCCGCCAGACCCGTCCTGCCCCAGAAATAGGCGTAGGCCATGTCGCGAACCATGCCCAGCACGCGGCTGGCGGTCGTCAGCACTGCAATCTGTCGAAATCCCTTGACCACGCGGCCCCTTGTCCGTCATCCGGTCCGATCACGGCGTCACCCCGTCAGCCCGGTCTGGCCAGATTGAACGGTCGACACCGGCCCACGTTGTTGAGCAACCCCACGGCGATCATGTGCACCATCAGACTCGATCCGCCGTGGCTGACCAGGGGCAGGGTCAGCCCCGTGATCGGCATCAGGCCCACCGTGACCCCGACGTGGACCAAGACCTCCACGGTGAACATGATGACGATCCCTATCGCCAGCAACCGCCCAAAGGGGTCGGCGTTCTTGGCCGCGATTTCCAGACCGCAGACCGCGATCACCCCAAACAAGAGCAGGATCCCCACCGATCCGGCAAAGCCCCATTGATGGGCGATGGAGGCAAACACAAAGTCGCTCTCTCGATAGGTGAGAAAGTCGTACTTGATGAACGGCCCTTGACGAAACCCCTGCCCGGTCGCACCGCCGGAGGCGATCGCGTTCTTCGAACGCTCCAACTGGTATCCACCCGTGGTCATCCAGTCCCGGGTGGTGAAACGTCTGCCCACGAAGATCCCGCTCAGCAGCGGACTGGCCTCGATCCGGTGGCGAATCTGATCGTCCTGCAGAAGCACGGCGCTCACCCGCATCCGCTGGCTCTGCTTCATCCCAGACCACAGCAACGGGCTGAGCAGGATCGCCGTCACCAGGATCGCCACCAGGTGCTTGAGCCTGGCCCCGGCCACAAAGAGCATCAGAAGCAGGATCACGATCAGCAGGATCACGGTTCCGAGGTCGGGCTCGGCCAGGATCATGACCACCGGCAGCAGCGTCAGCACGAAGGGACCGATCAGGGATCCGAAGCTGCGGTAGTTGCTGCGGTATCGCAGGTGCCAAGCCAGGGCCAGGACGTAGGCCAGCTTACAGAACTCCGAAGGTTGGAAGGTCACCAGCTTGTACCCCCCTGCGCTAAGCACGATCCACTGGTAGACGTTGTTGCTCTGCGGGACAAACGAGAGCTCCCTGCCGTGAGAGCCGGCCACCTTGCCTGCCAGCAAGACGGCAAGCAGTACCACAACGGCGGCCAAGAGCCACCCGCTGACCTGTCCGAAGACCCGGTAGTTGACCGAGTTGGCCACCACGAAACCCCCAAGGCCAAGCAAGGCGAAGAAGACCTGCCTCTTGTACAGAAGGGAGGCCTTTGCAAGGTCAACCAGCCTGCTGGGTTCAGCAGGATGGCCTATGGCGTAGATCGTGGCTATGCCGATGAGCACCAGTGCCGCAGCACACATCAGCAGACACACCCGCACAGCCACCAACCGCCCGGTCAGGACAGACAACATACCAGGGCAACATAACATAGCCCCCTGGAAAATCCATAGGTCTCGGCCCTAACGGGACGGAATATCCTCCTGGACCGAGAAGATAGGCCACCTGCTCTCCAAAACCTTCGAGCAGCCTATTTGGCTTAACCTTTTTGTTTCTAAGGGTCTTAACAAAAGTACCGGTTGGAGATTGCAGGTTTTGGGGGGCGGTCTGGCCCTTGAGTCTTGCATTGGGAGAGGCTGTCTGCTAATCTTATAGTAATCCTCGCCAGGGCGATCAGTGCCTGCGCACAGGGCACCCATTTCGCCAGGTGGCGGGAGACGAGAAAGAGAAGAAAACAGAAAGGAAGACCGTCATGAAAAAGGCAGCATTCCTATTGGCCGTGCTGGTGTTCGGGGCCTGTGCCTCGGCGGCAGTCAGGATCATCGTGGACGGCGACAATGGCCTGGCCGCCATCAGGTACTCAACCGACGGCGAGAAGGTCAGGGCCTTCGGGCTGGACGTCAAGGTCAGCTCCGGAACCTTCACGGCGATCTCCGATTACGTCAAGGGTGAGAGCACGGCGGCGAAGCCCGGCTATGGGATCTTCCCGGCCCGGTTCAGCCAGTACATCTCGGTCAACGCCACGACCGGTGCAGTGACCACGTGGGACGTCAACGACTACAACCCGCTGGCCGATCCGTGCGATCCGAACACGCTGGGTGGCCTGGGCACCGGCGGTGTGACCATCGAACTCGGCGCCCTGTACTATCCTGCAGCCGACGATTCACCGAACGCCCCGCCCAACAGCGGCCTGCTGTGCAAGCTGGCGATCAGCCAGGCTGCCAAGGTCACGGTGAAAGAGAACGGCACTCGCGGCGGCATCGTGTTGACCGATGCCACGAGGGCGAAAGGTGTGGTCCTGGCCACGGACGTCCAGATCAGCAAGTAGCCTGCGACAGATCGACCGAACCTTCAAACTGGCCGTCCGTGAGAACGCGGGGCTCCGGCTTGTCTTTTGTGGACACTACCCTATTGCTGACGGACCAAGGCAGGCTATAATCTCCAATCAGTACTGGAGGAGTACGGCTACGCGATCTTTGCGGGCGTAATTCAGTGGTAGAATGCCAGCTTCCCAAGCTGGACGTCGTCGGTTCGAATCCGATCGCCCGCTTTTAGGTCTCTATTCGCCAAGACCTGGAAATTTTTTCCAGGGTTTGGACTAGTAATAGAGAATGATAGAGGCCGAACTCAAATCCTGGCTCGTTCACTGCAAGACTCGATTCACCGACCGTACCTGTGACCTGTACGAGCACATCCTTGGCCAGGTGGACGACTTCATCCGGCGAGATGGAGGCCAGTTGACCCCCGAGGCATTGGAGGCATACCTGGCCGGTCTGCTGGACAGGACTTCCCGCCGTTCGTATAACTGTCACCTGACGGCGATCCGGTCCTTCTGCAAATGGCGTGCGGTCCACTACAAGACCGACGACCCAGCAGAGCGTATCCACTACATCAAAGAAGACCCGCCCAAGCAGCGGGTCCTTAATGACGACGAGTACCAGGCCATCCTTGGCATCGCCCAAGGCACGGACCGGGATATCTTCCAGTTCATCGCCAACACCGGCCTACGTCGGGCAGAGTTCCAAGCCCTGACATGGGCAGACGTGTCGCATGACTTGTCCCATATCCGAATCAAGGGTAAAGGGCGTAAAGAGCGGGTCATTCCTCTCAATGCCACGTGCCAGGCCATCTTGGACAAGTACGACCGGCAAGATGGGCCGGTCCAGTTCACAAGACGCTATTATGGTCGACAAGGGGCCTACTGGATATGCCACAAGCTCGCCAAGCAGGCAGGAGTGGCACACTTCGGCCCTCATGCCCTCCGTCATTGGTTCTGCACGAAGCTGTTGAGGTCAGACGTTCCGATCTACAAGGTGAGTAAGATCATGGGCCATGCTTCTATCTCCGTCACTGAGAAGGTATACGCCCATCTCCTGCCACAGGATTTGTTCGGTGTCACTGACGTCCTCGATCAGAATCCCTTGCATTAGTTCTGGACTTGTGGTATCCTGAATAGGTGGCCGAGCAACTGTACCTATTCCCTACAGATGGTCCCTGTAACTTCGAGTTGAAGCGAGCCGCCAAAGTGCATCGGCGAGAGAACAACATCGGTAAGGTTGACCTGATAGTGCAGCTTCCGCACCTGTACTCAGACAATATGTTCTTAGTGTCACGCACTACAGGGGGTCGCTGGTTCTGCCAATCCTGCCACCCCGATATCAACTGTCAACACATCAAAGCCCTCAAGCTCCTTCTCCGCTTGCGTTCCGAGGCCGGCTACACAGGGATATCCGAGGCCGAGTTCCTCAAGCAAGTCCTCCCAGTTGGTCAGATCAAGAAGTAATCACCGGCCTCTTAGGTTGCCCTGTGGTGACCGTTCTCTCTCGCTAGGGCATGGTAGCCGGTCCAGTGGATTTTGATTTACCGTGGCCCATCTATACCCCTACCTATTCACCATGTCATCCAGCAGCGAAGATTGGTCTGATATCAGAGAGCTTCAGCGGCTTGCCCGTAGGAAGAATGGGCCAGTCTGCCCGCAGGTGACATCTCGCCCGGTGAAGGCGTTAACTTCCAGGCCAACAGAAGAAAGGGAAAACCAGGATGAAGACACTTACAACACCCCGCTTTGTGGATAGCGTCACTTTCCACGACAACACACCAGCCGATGGCAAGGCTCAAGAAAACGCCAACCAAGAACCGGATATTGAGACTCAGGTAGTCGAACTCAAGAAGACGAATCCCAAGTTGTACAATACGTTGTACGGTAAGGGCGTTGTCACTGGGCGACAGGAGGTTACGCAGGCTCATCTTGATCGGGTCATTGACCAAGACAGAGTGCGACTACTTGAGCAATTGAGTACCGATCGCATCACGGCAAAGATCAAGGTCATAGCTGAAAAGGCCGGTTTCTTTGATCCGAGCGATGCCGTGGATTGTATCGGCAACAGAGTTAAGCTCAATCGAGATCTCAAAGTGGTGACAACAGACGAGGAAGGCCATGAAATAGAAGCCGATCTTGATGGTATGGTCAAAGAGATCGCTTCCAAAAAGCCCCATCTCGTTAAGTCAACACAGACTCCGGGTCAGGGTTCAGTACAGCCAGCCCCTAGGCCGGGTAATGGCAATAGTGAGTCCAAGCCGACCTTCAAGAGGTCGCAACTTCGAGACTCGGCATTCTACCAGAAAAACGAAGCCGCCATCCTCGAAGCGGCCCGAGAGGGTCGTGTCGTGGATGATATAGGCTTAGCATAGAAAGAGGTTCCTTCATGAAGACTCCGATTCTAGGTTTTACATTCCACGACACAATCAACGTCAACAATCTCGGCACATTCATTCCCGAGGTGTGGGCCAACTCCGTTCTGGGCCGGCTTGAGAATCAGTGTCCGATGATGCAGTCGGTCCGAAAGGACTTTTCTGATGATGTCGCTCAGGAAGGTTCTACCGTGAAGATCCCCAAGACGGGGGCACTCGTGACACACACCAAGCTTCCCAACACGCCGGTCACCCTTCAGAATCCGACTGGGACAACGGTCGATGTGGTCCTTGACACACACAAGGAAGTCTCGTTCTTGGTCGAGGATGTTGCCGAGGCCGAGAGTCATCCGGCCGTAGCCGACTCGTATACCGCTGATGCGGCAATCGCAATTGGCGAGGATATCGAGTCCAGTCTGTTGGCGGAGTACGCCAATGTGCCAATCGGCAATGTCATCCCGTTGACGAAGCTCTCCGGCATAGTCACGCCTGATTGCTTCATCACGGCCCGAACGAAGATCCTTGTCACAGGCAAGAGCGGCACTCAGCCCAGGTATCTGGTCATCAAGGATTTGGCTGAGTTTCTTCCTGTGGAGAAGTTCATCAACGCCGATTACATTGCCGGCAAACCACTGGAGACAGGGCAGGTTGGCTCCATCGTCGGGTTCAATGTGAAGGAGACGGCCCTCTGTATTCAGACGACATCGCCGACACAGACGCACAGAATGGCCTGGGCACGTGACGGTATCGCCCTTGTGACACGTCGTCTGCCTGATCCGCCTGCCGGGTGTGGTGTGGTAAGTGCCACAATCAACCGTAATGGGGTTGGTCTGCGTGTTCTCCGTGGTTACAACATGAGCTACCTCGGTATGCAGGTAACAGTGGACATGCTCTGGGGAACCAAGTTGGTTCGTCCTGAGTGGGTCTGCGTGATCGAGGACTAAGAGAGATCACCTACCGTCCCCCAGGATGGTAGTCCCTTTCCGGCATGGGCTGGCGGACTTGAACGGGAGTTCTAGGGTCCGCCAGCCTGGTCTTTTGGTACGTAGTCCAGGGATAACTGTTGCGTATAATTGAGAGGTTCAGGCAGTTGCGAGTCCAGACGGATGGATACGAATGTGTGCTGCGTTCAGGGACACAGGTTACTCAAGAGCTTTCTTAGCCGGGGGCTCTGACCGACGCCTGTGTCCCATTTTCGTTTGAGGTGACAACTATGCCAGCAGATTCAGTTGAAAAGAATAGAGATGCGGCAGAACACGCTGCCTACCTCGAAGCGATGGACAACTATGATGTGGGAATTGAGAGGGTCCCAGAGATACTCTTCCTCATTCACTTCGCCAAGGAATTGGGATTCTCGTATACCTATCAACGAGGTGGGCCGCACTTAGTTCAGACGCTGTTCAACAAGCATGGGGATAACATTCAGATTGCCTTGATCCAAGCCGGTCAGGTCAACATAGAGACTGGGATGAAGTCCCCGTCCTTCTTTGGCTTCCAACGCTTGGTCGGCAGACTAAGGGAAGATGCAGAGAAGAACCTCGCCAAGTCTTTTGGCGGTGCGGAGGCTATGTCGGTTCCGGAGAGTCTACGCAAAGGTCAGTATTTCGATTCTACTTACCTGGACCGTTTGTTAGCCAGGTTACACGAGATGAACCCAGGTATTCACAGTCATTACGGTACCGACCAAAACAGCCGTAGGGCACCGCGTATCATCAACGATCAGGAGCCCCAGGTAGAAGGTGACACACAAGCAGAGCCAGAAGACCACGAGGTTCAGTATGATCCAGAAGACGACCAAATATAGAAGGTGACACATGGGCATGGAAGATACGGAGACAAATGAATTAGACCTTGGTTGCGGCCTGTCTGGTCATAGGTGGATCAATGGGTTTCAGTGGAATTATGCCATTAACACCAAGGGTGACGTATTTCAGTGGAAACTTGTTCGCGACAGTATGCGGCTCGTTGAAGTCGGAAAGTCATTCACGGGATATCACAGCTTTGTGATACTGACGGACTCCTATGGCAACAGTAAGCCATATTGCGTCGCTGCGGTCGAGCTTGAGACTTTCGTGGGTCCTCGACCAACGCCTCATCATTTTCCACTCTACAGAGATGGTGACAGTCACAACCTGAAGCTGAGCAACTTGTACTGGTCCGATCAAGTCCCAATGTGAGGAAGCTTCTCAGCGTGGTTGGGCCTCATCTTTGTAGCGTGGTGGTGCATGGGGGACATAGGCCGCATTGGGAACTTGGGGCATGGCAAGGAATGGGAAATAGAACGCACGCGGCCTTAGAATGAAACCGAAACTCCTAAAGGGTCTTTGTCATGCAGGCAGTAACAATAGACTCACGTAGTGGCTTCCGGCTTGTGGTCGGAAAGTGCGCTTGAGCGACCTGAAGGTGCGACTCCGTCTGGTCGCTCTTGTTGTTTGTGGTCTTAGTGAGAGAACGCGATCTTCGTATCATGTGGGTATGGCAAAATACATCGAGACATTCACAGAGGAGGAGTTGGCGAGTGAAGTATGGCGTTGGATACCGTCTTGTCCTGGCTATGCTGCCTCCTCACTCGCCAGGATAGGCTCCTGTTTGGTGTTAGGAAGGGGCAAGCCGAGCATTGCCGGTCAAGTACAGCGGATAATCAGTCCGTCTTTGTTTGTTCATTCAAAGACAGGCCATCGTGACATTCGCGTTTCTCTTGGGATGGATGGCAAGTCAGTCACTAAATGCAGATCCCACTTGGTAGCAGAGGCTTTCCTTGGGCCTCGTCCGGCAGGTCTGGACGTCATGCACGGGCCTTTTGATGGCACTCAAGAAGACTCCATCAATGATCGGCCAGAGAATCTCAGGTATGGTACACGATCAGAGAACTTGAAGATGTCCATTGCACACAAGAATGCTGCGAGGAAGAAGCACTTCTTCACAGACGATCAGGTCCGTCAGATTCGACAGCTTATCAGTCAAGGCATTCCTGATTGTCGGATAGCCGAGCAGTTCAACGCTATCAACTCGATGATCCGCCAAATCCGTGTCGGTCTAACATATACCGATGTCGTCTAGTCAAAGGCATTCTGACATCCCCGCGAACAACGGCCTGCGGTGTTTGATTCCTATAATGGGTTTGACGAGTGTTTCAATGTGACACATTAACCCTTTTTAGGAGAACAAACAGATGAACACAGTGGAACTCGCAAAGGTCATCGCCGATGATATAGATGAAGGATAGACCTGCCCCATTCTGTTTCTACCCAACTTCCGACAAGGCACGTCGCTATCTCACACAGCAAGTAGTCGCCCTTCTGACAGCCCATCACCCCAAAGACCCCGCACTCGATCACACCATTGCTGATCTCGCCCTGCAATCGCTCATCGAAGAAGAACTCTCTCGCATCACAAGGTCTCACCCCTAGACTCCCCTTCCCCGCTCAGTCGAGGTCCTGGGGATATCGAATGGGCTCCCACCTGGGAGATAGACTGAAAACCCCGCTCCTACTCGTCCTGACCCCGGCTCTCTTATGAGACGAATAGACCCCCTCCCCAGCCGAAAGCCTTATAGGACCACCCCGCCACCTCGCCCAACTCCAACAACACCAACCACTTACATAGACTTCGGTCCCATTTGCAGCATTATGTTTCCCGCTTATGGGGCTAATGGGCGTTTGTTCAATCCTTTTCGCTACATTCCGGGACCTTCCTTCTGGGACCAAGAGATAGACTTGCCCATTGCTTTTCTCGGACCAAGAGTGATGGATATGAGACCTCGGACGACGCCCACCACCATGAGTCTAAATTATCGGACGCCGGGTACAACCTAGCGAGCGGGCCATTTACACACGCCCCCCACTTTTCCCCTTCTCAAAGCCCTATGGACTCGCTGCCGTTTGCAGTTTTCCCCTGGCCCCCGCCCTGCCCTTGACCCCTTGTGCCGCATCCAGGCCAAGACGGCGATCCGTGCCGATCCGGTTGGACGGGTTGACGGTCTATTGCGGTCTAACAGGATGCCGTTGGGGCGTTGATAGTGGCTGGGCCTGTGGTTGGTGGTCCCGTGGCCGTTTGTTCGCTGTGGGCCAAATTTGACCTATTGGTGGCCTCACTGGTGGGAGGTTTGATGTCGGGAGCCGACCCTTTGATATCTGGGTCTTCACACCCTATAGCCGTTACAGGTTGCACGGTCTGCCCCGGTGAGAGGCCAAAAGGTCTGATAGCCGACCTGTTTTTACAGGAATCCGGCCAATCCGGTTCTAAAAAGAGCCCTTCGACCCATATAATGGAATATGGGAAAATACGGCAGTGACAAAAGGTATCCCGAAAAGCTCTGGACGCGAGTATGGACTCTTCGCCACGACGCCTGGGGATTAGGGTCCATCCAAGAGGTCCTGCAAAAAGAAGGATATGATGTCCCCTCCAAGACCGCCATCCGAGAGCATCTCAAGCGGATGGGGTTCCAGCTTCCACCCGGTAGACGGAGAATGTGGAGGCATGACCCCGATACCCACAGGGAACGGTTTGAGAAGAACTATCCGAGATATGGGCATGATGCCTTGACAGACCTGCCTAGGCTCTATGGTCATCGACCAATGGCCTCATTACAGTCAGATATCGAGAAGGCCCTGAACTTCATCTACAACGACGAAGCCCTTGCCAGAGCCTTTGTCAGAGCACTTAATCAAGCCATTGCCGACCAGCAGAATGATCGTCGTCTCAAGCGGCGGAAGATGGTGAAGAAGCACCTACGAGACAATGACCCGCAGCAGTGGGAAGACCTGAACGAGCTTGATCTCCTGCAACATCAGCTTGCTAATCTACAAGGGAAACCAGACGCCGAGTTTGTGAAGGTGCGTACAGAGTACGTCCTCAGGTTCAACAGTCTCTCTTATGAAGTTGGTCATGAAGCGGAGAAGCGGAAACTGTCGGATGACTTCATTGCATATTGCCTTACCTATCATGGAGATGAGTACACGAAACTGAAGGCAACCTATGAAGGGAAACAGATAGAGTTTGAGCAGAAATGGGGGCAGAGTTACTGGGAGAAAGGAGGTAGAGACAGAGTACAGAAGATCAAGGACTCCCTCCAATCTCCGACCGAAGGTACACCTAACGGGGACGTTTCGGGCACGTCATCTCAGGGGTCCGAATCAGGGCCGACCAGTACACCTAGCGGGAACGTTTCGGAAACGTCTGGTACAGAGCCGAATCCAGCCCAAGATGGGAACCAAGGGGGAACGAAGTGAGCACGTCTTTCTTGGCTTCATTCTGTTGGACGGAACGTAGCGGATATTTGGCCTGTGGCGTGTCGGTCGAGTGTTTCCCGGTGACCATTTTGAGGGAGCCCTGACAAAATGCGGATCATGGCTGTTGACCTGGATATTCTCTCTCGGCGGGCGTTGTGTTCCCCGCTAGGTTATCTCGATCAGCCTAGACATTCTGGCAATGGGGTATCGTTTTTGTGCCCGGTTTACCCGCCACCATCCGTTTTTGCCCCGGTCATGCACATGGGGTCACTCTGGAATTCTATGTCTGGTGTTTAGATGGTGAAGCGGACAGTCGGAGTCGAGTTAAGGCTGTGACACCGGGGTATCGTATTCCGGTGATGTGTTCAACTAGAAGTGTTGATGTTGTTATTGATTGGAGACTAGCAATGACCAAAGTAGAACAGCGATTGAAGAAACTGGAACAGGAACTAAAGGATCTGAAGGCCGGTAAGACATGTGCCAAGGCTATTCGTACCCAACACCTGATTTTTGAAGACAAAAAGGCCGGGATTACTGCCGTGCTGGGATTGGCCGGGGAAGGTGACTGCAATGAAAAGCCGGTCCTGTTCGTAGAATATGATGCTGGTTAGGTTTGGGCGGCTACATACCACCAGCATCAACCACTTAGTCGAGCTTTCTGTTGGTACGTTAAGCCCCTAGACTTACGTGGATAGATTGGCCTTGCGGAGGAGTGGTCATGACGGCTTCTGCATTTGGGCACCAATAGCCTTCCTGGGTTCCTGCTGGCGATAGGGTGTTGGAGATGTCTGGGTGAGAGGGTCTTGACGCCCGCTGGCGTTGCAGGTAGAACGTTGCCTATGAGCGGTAAGGCCAACCGGCGAATAGTCTGGCAGGGATATATTACCCAGTTGCTCCATCGGCTTTCCGTGGGCTGCAAGTGGGCCACTCACGTAATTAGCGCCATTGTTGGTAGTGTTTACCTAGGCAGCAAAGCTAGAGCTGGCGGTTTGGCGAGACGTGGGTGCCTCTTGGGTAAGACATTGTGGCTAAGGCGGATATTTGTGATAGTACCTCTCCTCATAGCTTCTGCCATTGTCCTCCTTCGTTGGCTTGTCCTGCTTACAAGAGACAACTTGCTACCCTACAAATACATACTTGTGTGGGGCTTTGTAGTTACAGTGGCCGGTCCGATGATAAATGTGGTATTTGAGAAATGGCCGAAGCGAGTGTGGCGAAAGTTCAGAAGATGGATTAGGGCAGTTGCGTATCCACTATGTATTGGTTCTGGAGCATTGCTATTGACTCTGGGGTGGAAGGCATATGATAGTATGATGCGTGAGAAGGCAATCATGGCAGGCGTTGCTACTGAATGGCGATTGAATGAGATTGACCTTCTGTTTGCACCGTTTTGGAGGGACGCAGTAGTTAAGGCTGAGGGCAATATTTCAGAGGAGAGCTTCCCTCCCTTTTCAGTTTCTGAAGTAACCAATGCAATCAATGAATCCAGTTCGGTCATGGAAGACAACAAGTTGGCGGAGAAGCTTGTGCTCTACAGATATGACATTCGTCGGTTCAATTATCTAATCGACGGTTTCAATAATACACCGTTTCGTAAGACCCGTGTGAGTGTTGTCCAGAGGATCTTTGCAGAAGGGCAAGACTACGCAAAGCTCTGCAATTCGCATGGGGCTCTTGGAGAGTATCTACAGCGGCATTATCCTGATGCTAACCAAATAGGATTTCGGAGAGTAGGTGGTTTCACAGAGCCCTTGAAGGTTCGAGTTGACAGGTTCAAGGCTCGAATCAAGGATAGATCTGAGGTTCCACCAGTTAGAGAACCGAATGTTCCACCTCCTAAGTAGTTCTATCGAGTTAATTGGCTTGAGGTGAGAGAGTCTGCTTCTGCTGTGATGGTGGGGTCGATATCCTTGACAGAGCCTCAAGGTGTCGTACGCTATGCAATGGAAGGTGTTGCATGGAATCGGATACAGAGTGGTCTTAGGCAAGGAGATGTTATGAGAGTCAGCATCAAGAAGTTTCTGGTCCCACTGCAATTAGGGTCCAAAGGGATTGAACTGGACGTTAGTGGCAACAAAGGGCATGTGGGGGATCTCTGCATCGGGAAGGCAGGGGTCGAATGGTGTTCTGGTAAGACCCACCAAGGACACGGGATCAAGAAATCATGGGATAAACTGATCCGTTTTTTCGAGGAGAATCCTTCCTGAACGTCCAGAAGGGTCGCACTGATCCATAGTCCTGGATTTTTCTGTTGACAAGCTAAACGCCCTAGATTAGCATGGCCAAATGACGAATGGGGCTTTGGGCAATTAGCTTCCCAAGCTGGACGTCGTCGGTTCGAATCCGATCGCCCGCATAGCCCCACCGCAAGGTGGGGCTTGTCGTTTGAGGGCGAGCGGATGAGAACCGACGCGGGCTGCGCAGCAGCACACCCGGCGGTGCGACGCCCTTGACGCCACAAGCGGACCGAAGGGCCGCGATGTGAATCCGATCTCCCGTTTAGCCCCACCGCAAGGTGGGGCTAAACGCCTGCCCTGAAGATTCCGCCGAATTCCTCGTCATGTATCGATTTGCCGCGAACCCATCGGGACAGTGACTCGTATTCACGGTGTTTGACCCGCATTTCTCACAGGGTTTTGGACGATTGTGGTGGAAACGACATGGTCCGTGACTGGGCGAGGGAGGGATGGTTGGACAGGTGCGAATGGTGTTGGTATTTGACAGGATCATACGATGGAGCCAAGAGAGACATCCCGTAGAGATTTCCTATGTATGACGATGACGGCGGCGGCCGCGGCGTGCACGGGTTGCGCCCTGACCGGCTCACGTATGCCAGATCTTGTGGCCGAGCCGGACAAAGGTGCCCTCCGCCTCAGCAAGGCGGAGTCATCGGATCTGCTCAAACGCGAAGGGAGTCTCTTGGTCGCTGCCAAGGGGAGTGACTGCAAGATCCTGGTCGTTCACCTCGCTGACGGCCGGCTCTTTGCCGTTAACGCAATCTGCACGCACAGGGGCTGCACCCTCCGCTACAAGAGTGAGACCGGCCGTATCGTCTGTCCATGTCACTGGTCCCGGTTCGGCCTCGACGGCAGCATCCTCAAAGGTCCTGCCAAGAGTCCCCTGAATCACTACGAGGTACGGACGGAGAATGGCCAGGTTGTGGTCACGCTCTGAGACGAGCGTCTAAGGTGCCCTATGGCATCCGCTTCGTCAGGCGGATGTCGTCGATGTAGATCTTGCCCGTGCCGCCCGGCCCTGGGCTATTGGGGTCGCCGACGCCAATCACCATCTTGTTGACCGCCGCAACGTCCACGCCCGCCGCTCGCACATCAGGCAGAGGGATGTCCCACTTCTGCCACCGGGTTGCCATCGCCGCATTGGGATCCGGGTGGGTCACTATAACAACCAGGCCGGCAGAGTCCTCAATCGCCACATAGAGCGGGTCTGGCCCGTTGCCCACCTGGCCCCGGAAGTACAGGGTCAGGGCCTCTGCATCGTCAAGGGTCCAATCCTGCGGCGTCTCCCAGGTCCGCTCGGCCTGCGAATACCATGGCTCACCCGTGTTGTGGTACTCCATAGGCATGGACTGCCTGCCGCCATGCACAATCACCTGCTCAGCGTATGGGCCCTCCGGGGGATCCCAGTTACCGACCAGCGAGCCACCGCCATCGTTCCAGGTGTCGAAGAGGAGAGGACCGGCAAGCCAGTCATCCGTGTAGCTCTCGAAGTCGTCAACTACACGAAGCAGGACGGAGTCCGCTGTGCTGAAGCTCCAGATGCCGCCTTTCCAGGGGCTCCTGGGGTCGGCTTCCTGGACCTCGTCGATTCGCCAGTAGTACGTCTTGCCCCATTCGAGAACGCCCGGACCGTACGTGGTCATCGCTGCCGGCTGTCGCCCCCGATAAACACCCGGGGTTGAAGGTGTTGCATCGGCCACGACCTGCTCGTTATCGGCGAAGTAGATATCGTGCTGGGAGGCCCGCGCCTCGACTCGCCAACTGAGGGTGGGTGTCTGAATCACGTCAATGGCACCGTCGCCCGGATCTGGAGAAGAGGCCCAAAGCTGCCACACGAACCTGGGATAGTCCTTGCCTTCGCTGATCCCCCATATGTTCTTTGTGCCGTTTGCCGTTTCGCCCAGGATGTCCCACCCGGCATCAAGGAACGTCTGGGACACGTGCATCTGGGCGGTGTTCTTTCCTGTGCCGCCCCCACTGGTGGCCTGGCCTGACGCCTCCATGTCCCAGAGACAGTGGCTCACGTTGGCCCCGTACCCCACTAGGCCGCCGACACGCGCAGTGCCGCTGACCGGACCGGTGCTGTAGCAGCCGGTCACAGCACCCCAGTTGAACCCCACCAGCCCGCCGACGTACCCATCGCCCCTGACCACGCCGGCGCTGTAGCACTGGGTCACAGTACCGTAGTTCCACCCCGCCAGCCCGCCGACACTGTAGTCACGGCCAGTGACCGCACCCGTGCTGTAGCACTGGGTCACACGACTTGCGTAGTTGTACCCCACCAGCCCACCCACACCTCCGCCGGAACTGGTTATGTTGACATCGATTACCCCCAGGTCCTTGACCTCGGCTCCAGATCCCAACCCGCCAAACAGCCCTGCACAGCCCCCATCCGTGACCGTCTCCGTCAGATGCCAGATTCCATGATCGTTGCCGTCAAAGACGCCGGTGAAGGGAGTCCCCAGGAAATTGCCGGACCCCGGCGCCCTACCCGGGGCGATGATGTTGAAGGCGGGCCTGCCGTCCTTGCCATCAAGGGCCGACAGATCGATATCCGCCATCAGCCTGAAGTGCTTATCCCATTGGCACGGGAAGAGTCCAACCCTGTTCAGCTCTTCAGGGGTGTAGATGAGAAAGGGATCGTCCTCCGTCCCGGTCCCCTGCAGCAGATCGGACAGCCTCGCCAGCCGAATCGCCTCGCCCGGCCGGTCTTCCCACCCCAGCCTCGGACAGTCCTTGCCCTCATCGATCGTCCAGACCCCCTCATTGTCGCATGTGCCCCAGATCAGGAACGTGCGGGCCGTCTGCATCTGGCCTGTGGTCAGGCCCTCGCCCCCGGCGCTTGCGGCCTGGCCTGAGGTCTGGGTATCCCAGAAACAGGCGGTCGTAACACCTCCAGCCAGAGGGCCGGTCCACCCCACCAAGCCGCCGACAGACCCGCTGGTGCCACAGACCGGGCCGGTGCTGTAGCAGTGCGTCACACTACCCGAGTTGTCCCCCACCAGCCCACCGATAGCCCATGACCCCTCACCCGTGCCTATGACCTCGCCGTTGCCGTAGCAACTGGTCACAACACCCGAGTTGTCCCCCACCAGCCCTCCAACACACCTATTGCCGCTGACCGCACCGCTGCTGAAGCAGCCGGTCACACGACCTCCATAGGTGTACCCCACCAGCCCTCCAACGTACGACTGTCCTTTGACCTCACCGGTGCTGCAGCACTGGGTGACAACACCACGGTTCTCCCCCATCAGCCCGCCGACGCCCCAATGGCCCGTGACCAGCCCCGTGCTGTAGCAGCCAGTCACCGTGCCACGGCTCTCCCCAACGAGCCCGCCGACGTCGTCACCTGAACCCATGATGTTCACATCCACTACACCCAGGTCCTTGATCTCGGCCCCGGATGCCAATTGCCGAAACAGCCCCAGATACCCGCCGCCCTTGATCGTGAGATGCGAGATCGTGTGACCCCTACCGTCAAAGACGCCGGTGAAGGGATCGCCCCCCTCCGAAGAAGGCCCTGAGGCGACTATCGCCTTCTCGAAGACCTTGCGGCCGGGCAGGTTGGGGTCCAGGTCAACGTCGGCGGTCAAGATGAAATGTTTGCCGTAGTCACCGGGACTATTGCCAAGCAAGATCAGATCAGCGGCCGTAGCGATCTGGTATGGATCGTTGGCCTGGCCGCTGCCGCCGCTGTACCTGGCCTGAGCCGGCGAGACCACAAGACCTGCGCCTGCGGAGGACAGGAGGTTCGTGCTGACTTGAAATGCGTCATCAAGACCCGCAGAGCCATTCCAATACAGGCCGTTCGCATCACCGCCGGTGGAGTCTCCAAGATCCGGATAGGGAGTGACGCCTCGCGTCTCCGCAACCATCCCGCCAAGCTGGCTGCCCGTCAATCGCAGCACGTTGTGATGCTGCATCTCTACCAACATCGGATTGAGCAGAAAGACAACCTCTGTGCGGGCTGTGACCCGGGCAAAGGTCATCGCACTGAACCAGCCCCCCTGCCCGTCTACCCTTCCATCAATGAAGTTCTGGAGTTCAGGGGACCCCACGTGAAAGTCCTGGCCGCAGATACGAACGGTATCCAGTGGGTTGCCGTGGATCGAGTGGACTACGAGCCGATTGTCCAGGGTCCCGGAGAAACCGGCAGGGACAATCAGAAGCGCAGTGGCCATCAGGGGCGGCGCAGGATCTCCACACGTGACTCGCAGTATGTGGGTGGCATGGCCCGGCAGCAACAGGCATCCTCCGGGCGGGATCTGAAACAGCAGCGAGTATTGGGGCTCGTCCACCATGTACCAATTCTCGACCCTGTTGTTGCGGGTGCTCGTGTACAGTCGCGAGACATTGGAGGAGTAGCAGTAGTACGGGTGCGATGTCTCAAACAGTGGATTGATGGGGTTGTGGGGCTCGGTGATCAGGGTGCCGTCTGCCGCGAGTTCCTCAACGCCAGCCACCTGCCCTTCCCGGTTGTAGTAATAGACGCACTGCTGGAGACCGCGGTAGTTGTCATAGTAGTCCTCCGAAACACCGGGTAGTCCGGCATCGTACATCTCCCACCGACCATTGACGTGGACCTCGGGAATCACGTGGCCCGTGATGCACCAGACGCGAGCCTCATAGCCCAGACGGTGCCAGAGATAATAGAGCAGTGACGCACTGTCGTCGCAGTATCCGAAGCCGATGGAATTGAAGAACAGGGCAGGCGTGTGTTGCCAGCGAAGCCCCGTAAGGGGTGTATAGTGATAGCGATGATCCCGGACGAATCGCCACGCCTTTCGATACACAGGCTCGTTGGGGTATTCAGACGGCATTCTGGTGACGTCTGCGCACAGATCGTCACTGGATCGATACAACGACCCATTGAAGGTCATCGAGAAGGTGGCAGTGGCAGAACCCGCGTTGGTCAGCAGTGCGGAGTAAAAGGACGGATTGTCTTGCTCGGGCAAGGTCAACACGAACTCGCGGACCTCCGTTGCGTCGCGTATGACCTGTTCCTCTGGCGCCTGCTCGGAACGCGACAACTGAGACGTTGTCTTGCTGGTGGGCTGTTCATGGGACCGGGTGCCGTCCTGATGCAGGCCAAAGCCATACGCCTCTGCGATCCTCTTGCGGACGTCCAGGATATGCTCGGCGGGAGAAGACTCGGATGCCGAAAGCTCCGATTCCAGATCCGAGGCCGTGACGCGTAGGGATTGCGGTTGAGGCTCTTGGGCACTACTGGAAACGACCGAGATTGTAGCGCATGCGAATACGACGCTGCACTGGATGAATACTCCGGCATGAAGCCGCGACCTTATTAGCTTTCGGATCATGGCTGCTACGCCCACTGCTGCCACTCTGCAAACATGCGAAGGACTCCTTGGTGGTACTTGCCGCATCAGTTGTCTGCTGTCACCGCAGACTTGCTCTCATTCAGTTCCCACCATAGACGCGGATAGTCCTTGCCTTCGTCAATCCACCAGATGTCGTTCGCGCCATTGGCCGTTTCGCCAACGAAGTCCCAGCCGGCATCAAGGAATGTGCTGGCCGATTGCATCTCGGCTGTGGTCTTGCCTGTCCCACCCTCACTCCTGGTCTGGCCTGAGATCTGGGTGTCCCAGAAGCACCGGAAGCACTGGTAGGTCACAGGACCCTGGCTGTTCCCCCCCACCAACCCGCCGATGCACGAGACGCCACTGACCGCACCTGTACTGTAGCAGCAGGCCACACTACTATTCTGGTTGAACCCCACCAGTCCACCAACATATGAGGTGCCACTGACCGCGCCGGTGCTGTAGCAGCAGGTCACGCGGTCGCTGTAATTCAACCCCATCAGCCCGCCAACATTCCATTCACAGCCTTTGACCTCGCCGGTGCTATAGCACTGTGCCACAACCGCGCCACAACCGCTATCCCCCGCCAGCCCGCCAACATCCGATCCAGTGCCACTGATCATGGCGGTACTATAGCAGCAGGTCACGGTGCCGTAGTTGCCCCCCACTAGCCCGCCGACGGACGATGTACCACTGATCATGCCGGTGCTGTGGCAATGTGTCAGGATTCCACCCTGAATGCCCGACCAAGCCGACCATGGTTCACCGTTGCTCCCCACTACCCCTCCCACATGGCTGCCCCCGCCAGCGATGTTGACATCCACCATCCCCAGGTCCCTAACCTCGGCCCCGGACACCAACTGGCCAAACAGGCCCAGATAGCCTGTACCCTTGACCCTCAGGTTACGGATGCATAGCTCATTGCCGTCGAACGTGCCTGCAAATCCGGGTATCACTGCCACGCCCCAACACACGCCCGAAAGATCGATCGAAGCGACCAGCCGGTAGTAGGCAGAGGGACTGTAGTGAACGATTGCCCCCAATTCTAGGGCATTGGAGATGAGGTAAGGGTCATTCGCCGTACCAGAACCTTGCAGTTGGGGGGGAACGCGCCCGCTCAACAACGCCAGCATCGGGTAACCTCCTGTCTCCGACATCCACCAGACTTGGGAGGTTCCATTTGCAGTCTCGCCGTCGAAATCCCAGCCAGCATCCAAATAAATCTTGATGTCCTTCATTTCGGCCGTGGTCTTGCCTGTACCCCCTGCACTCATGGCCTGGCCCGAGGTGTGGGTGTCCCAAAAGGAGTTGGTGACAATCGCTCCGCAAGAGCCACCTTGTCCACATTCAACGGAGTGAGTCCCACCTACCAGCCCGCCACCAAGAGAACCGTAGTACTCACCGCTGCCATTGACCGGACCGCTGCTGTAGCATTGGGCCACACAGCCGGAGTTCCATCCCACCAACCCCCCGGCGTCGTACGTGCCTCCGACGGTGCCGGTGCTGTAGCATTGGGTCAGGGCACCCCCGTTGTTACCCACCACTCCGCCGACATCGTGATGGCCGCTGACCGCCCCAGTACTGTAACAGTTGGCCACAGCGCCAGTGTTGCTCCCCACCAACCCACCGCTAAACCAGCCACCGCTGACCCTACCGGTGCTGGAGCATCGGACTACATAGCCAAGGTTCGATCCCACCAGCCCGCCGGCATCGTTATCGCTACTGACCCGGATGGCACTCCGGCACTGGTTCACAGTGCCGGTGTTGCGGCCCACTAGTCCCCCGACGTAGTAGGTGCCGCTGACCACGCCGGTGCTGTAGCACTGGGTCAGAACACCACACCAGTTGCATCCCACCAGCCCACTGACATAGCAGCCTGAACTGGCGATGTTGACATCCACTAGGCCCAGGTCCCTGACCTCGGCCCCAGACGCCAGTTGGCCAAACAATCCCAGATACTCGCCACCCTTGATCCTCAGGTGCGAGATTGCGTAGCCATCGCCATCAAGAACGCCCCGGAAAGAAGCGCCGTCGAAACCCAAGGTCCCAGGATCAGTATCCGGCGAGATGACAGCCTTGTCGAAGACCTTGCGGCCCGGCAGATTGGGTTCCAGGTCGATGTCCGCTGTCAGGACGAAGTGCCTGTCGTAGTCGGCGGGACTCTCGCCAAGCAAGATTAGATCAGCCGCCGTAGCGATCTGGTACGGGTCGTTGGGCTCCCCCCTACCACCGCTGTATTTGGCCTGGGCAGGCAGACCGATCAGGCACACCGCAATGACCACAGGGACTATCCGCATAGTCCTTGGATTCCTCATCTGAAGCATCTTCAGTCCTCCTTCCCTCCATGGCCAGACCAAACGATTGTCGATTGCCCAACGGTACAGACCACCTGCCTTTTTCTCCAACATTGCTGACTTGTAGTGTACCCGATCGGCAGTGCTCCAGTCAACCCCGAAACCGGGCGCATCTGGCGTCACTGCCAGCAACACCCTCAGTCGTGACGTCGGGTATTCTGCGGCTTCGATGATCAGGTCCTTCACCTGTGGCAGAACGGCTCGACAGTAATGCTTGGTAGGGTTGCTTCCGTGGCGCAACTCCAGTAGGATGCATCAATGGCAACGTTGAATCGAGAGGCCCAAGAGTCTCTCAGTAGGTATTGGAGGCAAGATAGCAAACAATGATATTCCTGGCGTTTGTGTATTTGATCTTGAGTTGCCTGGCGTCTCCTGTCTCATTCGCAGATGGCCCCGCCGGCTCAACCGACCGAGATCCCTACGGGGGCTTGAACACTCTGCGGTTCGAATCCACCGGATTCTTCCATGTCTGCCTGCGAGACGGGGTCTGGTGGCTGGTAACCCCTGGGGGCAATGCCTTCATCTCCAAGGGCGTCAATAACGTAAACTTCCGGGGGGACGACTCGCCCAAGCTTGGTTACTCGCCGTACCAGCGAGCGGTGCAGAATAAGTACGGTTCGCAGGAGGCCTGGGCCGAGGCTGCAGTCGATCGGCTTCGCGCATGGGGATTCAATACACTTGGGTCTTGGTCTGGCCCCAGTACCCTCGACCATAACATGCCGTACACCGTCAATCTCGATCTGGCCACGCGTGCGGGCGCGGACTGGCTCAAGGGAGCGGTCGGCGATTTCTTCTCCGGAGACTTCGAGGAGAAGATGGAAGCCACATGCCGGAAGCTTTGCGGACCGCGATCCCATGACCCTTGGCTTCTCGGGTATTTCACCGACAATGAGCTGCGATGGGGAGCCGATTGGCGAGGGAAATTGAGTCTATTGGAGGAGTATCTTCGCTTGCCCGAAGGCGTCTCAGGGAGGAAGGCAGCCTTGGAGTTCCTTGAGCAGAGATATACCGATGTCGCAGCGATCAATCGGGCCTGGGGAACGAATGTCACACGCTGGCAGGAATTGAACGGCCGTGAGGAGGTCAGCGGAGACGGGATTCGAGAGGATCAGGCCGCGTGGCAGGAGGTCGTGGCCAGACGCTACTTCGCAACGTGCAAGAAGGCCATCCACACGGCAGACCCGAACCATCTGATCTTGGGCTGTAGATTTGCAGGACAGGCGCCGGCCCCGGTTCTCCGCGGTCTGAGTGATCACGTCGATGTGGTGAGTTTCAACGACTATGGACAGACGGCTCCAGTAGAGACCCTCCGGGATATCCACCGTCTGACGGGACGGCCGATCATGCTGACCGAGTTCAGCTTCAAGGCGATGGACTCCGGACTTCCGAACACAAAGGGTGCCGGGCGTCCGGTCGCAACGCAGGAGGACCGTGCTGATGGGTTCACACGCTACGTCCAGGGTCTTATCGATCTACCTTTCATAGTTGGATTTCACTGGTTCGCGCACGCCGATCAACCGAAGGAGGGACGCTTCGACGGTGAGGACTCGAACTACGGCCTGGTCACCCTAGAGGATCGCCCCTGGGACGTCCTCGTCCGGCGCACGACAGAGGTCAATGCAGGTCTGGAGGCACGCCACGCAAGGTCAGCGGCGAAACGCATAGAACGTTGACATCCGAATAACACCGGCCTAGAGTAACTGAATCATGAGGGCAGTAGCAAAGACCCGCTGGCGACCGATGTGGCGGAACGGGGTGGCGATAGGGCTCCTCTTGGTCCACCTGACCGTCACTCTCTTCGTCCACGGTTCTCACACCTGCGGGCTTCTCTCGGGCTGTGCATCCATCGACCGTCACAGCGGCATCGCAGTATACGCACCGTGGGTGTCAAAGACACCCCATCCGGGCCTGGAATCAAGCGGCCAGTGCGCAGCCTGTGCCTACCTGCACGGGACGCAGGGTGGATACCTGCCGGAGACCTGCCAAGCCGTTCTCATTGCGACCTCCGAATCGTTCTCTGTCAACGAACGAGTCTTTGTCTCCACTTCTTTGCCTGGTGAACGACTTGCCAGGGCCCCACCTGTGGCCTCCTAGAGCAAAGCAACCTGTTGCGTCTTCGATTCGCATGGCCGCCCCTGCCCTGGGGCGTGCCGGGACTCTTGGAGGTCATCGAGATGATTGCCAAAACGCTTACCCGTCTTGTCTTGTTGTCCTGCGTGGCCATAGCGCCAGCAGGGGCTGCAGAGGAGGCCCCTCCGCAGCCGCCACCCAACGCCATCGGTCAGTCGCAGGCGGGAGTCGATCAACCTGAGAAGCCTGCGCCTATTGAGACGCCCGGGACGTCCCAGCAGGTACAACCCGGCGGCACGGCGACTCCTGGGACGGACAAGCAGGGCCGCTTCTTTCAGTCCTTCAATCCGGACCTCTCGCTCAATGCCGATTTCCTGTTTCACGCCTCCAGCCAGCCTGACGTGAATGAGGACCATCGCCCATTCCGAGTCCGCGAGGTTGAGCTGGGGCTTTCCGGTGCGGTTGACCCCTATGGCCAATACCATGTCATCATTGGCCTTGAAGAAGAGACCCCCGACCAATGGGCAGTGGGCGTGGAGGAGGCGTATTTCACGTACAATGATCTGCCCTATGACCTGCGGTTGCGGGTGGGCAAGTTCAGGGCCAGCTTCGGCAAGACCAACGATACCCACCTGCACGCCCTACCCTGGATCGACTACCCGCGGGTCATCACCAACTACTTTGGCCAGGAGGGCCTCCAAGGCACGGGGGCATCCCTGAGTTGGCTCGTGCCCAATCCCTGGGACCACTATCTGGAACTGACCGGCGAGGTCTTCGACAACGACAATGAGGTCCTCTTTGCCGGCGAAAAATCGAACGACGCAGCGGAGCTGCTCCACCTCAAGGGCTTCTGGCAACTGTCCGCGTCCAGCACGGTGGAGTTGGGCCTTAGCGCAGCCACGGCCCCTGACAGTGAAGGCCACGGCGGCCACCGCAGTTGGATAGAGGGGGCCGACCTGACCTTTCGGTGGCGTCCTCCGGGAAAGGGCCTCTACCAGGCCCTTGAATTTCGTAACGAGATCCTCACCTGCCAAAAAGACCTGCCGGACTCAGTGAAGACGAAAGACTCCTGGGGCATGTACTCCGCGGCCGAGTATCAGTTCTCGCGGCGATGGGCCGCAGGGCTGCGATACGACTTCTCGGAGAGACCGGAAGACCGGAACCTCAAGGAGAGTGACTATTCGGCCTACGCTACCTTCAGGCAAAGTGAATTCGCATTTTGGCGGCTCGCTTATACGTTCCAGGACCCGGACCTCGGCCCAGACCAAGACAGCAGCAGGCATATGGTCTTCCTTCAATTCAACATCAGTCTGGGCGCGCACCCGGCCCATAAGTACTAAGCTCGAAAGGAGACAGACGATGCAACCGCGAATCAGCCCTATCTGGCTTGCCATCTCAACTGTTACCCTGCTGTCCATGCGCGGCGAGGGAGCAGAGAGTCCATTGTATGTAGTGACTACGACGTCCGATCTCAGGTCCATTGTTGAGAGCGTGGGCGGGACCCACGTCTCCGTGACGAGCCTGGACAATGGAAAAGAGGACCCGCACTTCATCCAGGCCAAGCCCAGCTACATGATGGCTGCAAAGAAGGCCGATCTGTGGGTCCGCGTGGGATTGGAACTGGAAATTGGCTATGAGGAACTGATCCTGGATGGCTCCCGAAATCGGAAGATCCGGATAGGCTCGACCGGACACCTGGACGCATCCGAAGGGGTCATGCGCCTGGAGCTGCCCACCCAGAAAGTGGACCGCTCAATGGGCGACGTCCATCCGCTGGGGAACCCGCACTACTGGCTCGACCCGTGGAACGGAAGGGTCGTTGCCCACAACGTGCGTGACCGGCTCAAGACGATCGACGCAGCCCATGCAGCGGACTATGACGCACGCTGTGCTGCCTTCGACAAGCGGCTGGATGAGGCCGTGTTCGGCGGGCAATTGGTGGAGAGACTCGGCGGCGACCCGCTGTGGCAACTGGAGATAGCGGATCAGTTGGACGCCACGCTCGCCCAACAAGGGCTTTCCGACAAACTCGGTGGATGGCTGGGGAAGATGCGCCCGTACCGCCACGCGAAGATCCTCACCTACCACCGGAGCTGGTCTTACTTCGCACACCGCTTTGGACTGGACGTGGTCGGGGAGCTCGAGCCCAAGCCCGGCATCCCACCCAGCCCCGGACATCTGGCCGAAATCGTCGCCATGGCCCAGCGAGGAGACATCAAGCTACTGCTCGTCGAGCCGTTCTACGAGAAGAAAGGCCCCCAGTTCGTGTCGTCCAAGACCGGGGTCCGGGTGGTCGAAGCAGCCAACTCCGTCGGGGGCCAGGCCGAGGCAACGGACTACCTGGCGATGCTGGACAACGTGGTGCGCAGGGTTTCGGCTGCGATGGGGGCCGGGGAAAGGCCATGACCCTGCGTATGCGCCCGTGATCGCGGATGCGGCGCGGGCAAACGAGCCTATCGACCGTCACTCTTAAAAGGGATACCGTATGTCTGAAACACTGGGGTTGTTGGCGGCCCCCCTGGCCGCGTGTGTGATCCTGACGGGAATACACTGTTACCTGGGACTTCACGTGGTCAGCCGGGGGGTGATCTTCGTGGACCTGTCCTTGGCGCAGGTAGCGGCCTTGGGCTCGGCGATAGCCCTGTTGGCAGGCTACGAGCCTTCCAGTCCGGTCGCCTATGCCGCGGCCCTCACCCTGACGATCGTCGGTGCCGGTCTGTTCGCCCTGGGACGCTTTCGGGATGAAGCGGTTCCTCAAGAGGCCATTATCGGCATCATCTACGCCGTGGGCTCGGGCCTGACCGTTCTGATCCTCGACAAGGCACCGCATGGAGGGGAGGCCCTGCGAGCCATGCTCATCGGCTCCGTGCTTTTCGTGACCTGGCCAACCGTGTTCAAGACGGCCCTGATCTATGCGGGCGTGGGCCTGTTGCACTACCTCTGCAGGAGGCGTTTCCTGTTGATCTCGATGGATGTCAGGGAGGCCAGACGCCAGGGATTATCGATCCGCTTCTGGGACTTTCTGTTCTACACCACGTTCGGATTGGTGGTCACCAGTTCCGTGCAGATCGCCGGCGTCCTCATGGTGTTCAGCTATCTGGTGGTGCCTGCGGTGTGTGCCATGCTCTTCTGCCGAGGCATCCTGGCACGGCTTCTGATAGGCTGGGCCATTGGGTTGGTCGTCAGCGTCACCGGCTTGGGCCTTTCAGCCTGGTGGGATCTCCCGACAGGGGCCGCCGTCGTGTCCGCATTCGGCTTGGCGATGGCCTTGGCAGCGATTGCGAGAGGCCTTCGGAATCATCTGGGGGGATGCAAGGCACCGTCGCCATAGCATGCCCGGATGGACATGATGTACCTCTTTCTTCCTTTCGCCTCAATGGGGACAGGAATGGTCTCCACTGTGACCGGCACAGGCGCCGCGTTCATCCATCTCGGCCAGTTCACCAGCCTTGAGTTGACTCACGGCTTGTGCGACCGTGCCGCCAGCGGAACAATACACCTTTATCCCAGCAGCACGCAGGCCGAGCAAGGCGCCGGTTCCGATTCCACCGACAATGACCGCGTCCGGCCTTGCGCCCGCGAGTACCTTCATGGGGCTGCACGCCCCATGGACGTGGGCTTGGTTCTGGTTGCCCATCGCCTCGACGGACATCGTTTCCGAGTCCACAAGGGCAAAGGTGGGTGCAGACCCGAAATGGCCGTATACAGCGCTTTCCAGTCCACGGTAGTCGGCCACGGGAATGGCAATCTTCATGATCTCCGTTCTCCTTTCCTTGCTTCACTTGTTTCCTGACCTTCATCGGCACGATGTGACAGGAAGGCTGACCGCCGCCCATTGCACCTTCCGTCTCCCCCACCGCCACCTCCTGCCCGGCCTCTGCGTCGTGGACAGCCGCACGAGCCAGACCCCGTCCCTCGCCCTCCGCCCGTAGGGCCTGTTCCGTTTGTTTCCAGGGTTTCTGCATCCCCGGTCATCCTCACGGCTCCACCTTCCAAGCGGATCGCCTTGCCGTGAATAAGGGCGTCCGCCACCTTCCGCCGCGCTTCCTCCACGACCCTTGAGAAAGTCGGTCGGGAGATCTTCATCTTCTCCGCCGCCTGTTCCTGGTAAAGCCCGTTCAGGTCGGCCAGTCGCAACGCTTCGACTTCATCCAGGGTCAGTGTCACCTGTTCCACGGCACATGCCGGAACGCCTGCCGGCCTGAAAAGGCCGGCACTCGGCTTGAAACCAATATGACGCAAGCAACAAGGCCTTGCCATGCGAGAACTCCATTCTTCAGAAACTCGTTATGAACATATGCTCATAACAGAGAACTGTCAAGATGGCATTTTGTCCTTTCGTACTGCAGCTTTGCGAAGGAGCACGTGGATTTGAATCGCGTCAGAGACTGGAACCGAGGTCTCTGCCTCCAACATGCTGGTTGTCCCGTGCCCTGGACCCGTAGGCCATGTAGTAGATCATAGGCACTACCACGAGCGTGAAGAGCGTGGAGACCAGCAGGCCGAAGATCAGGGCCCAAGCCAGACCCGAGAAGATCGGGTCCAGGGTAATGGGCCAGGAACCGAGCATGGCAGCCAGGCTGGTGAGCAGAATAGCCCGGGTCCGCAAGGCCCCGGCCTCGATGAGCGAGTGCTTCAGGGGCTTGCCTTCCTTGTTGCGCTCTTCCACGAAATCCACCAGGAGGATGGCGTTCCGCGTGGCGATCCCGGACAGGGCGATGATCCCGATCATAGCAGTCGCCGTGAAGTAGACCGGATTGTCGTACCCGCCGACCTTCTCGCCCACCAGGAGGTTAAGCAGCCAGAAGCCCGGCATGATGCCGATGACCGAGAGGGGCAGGGACACCAGTTGGATCGCGGGCAGCAGGAAGCTCTGGGTCTGGTAGAGCAGCAGGACGTAGATCCCCATGACCGCCACGGCAAAGGCGGCCCCCAGGTCCCGGAAGACACGCAGCGTCACCTCCCACTCGCCCTCGCCTGCCCAGTTCACGCGGTACCCGGCCAGGGCCGGCTCGCAACGGACCTTGTCACCCAGGGTCAGGACGGCCTCGGGCGGAGGCAGGCCTGCGGTGTCCCCGAACACGTAGACCACGGGCCTGAGGTTCTTGTGGTAGATGGGCTGGTCGATCTGGCCCTCCGTGAACCGGCCCAGCTCAGCCAACAACACGACCTCGCCGGTCATGCCCCGGACCGTGAACTGCTCTAACTGGGCGGTGCGGCTCCGCTGCTGACGCGGCAGTTGGAGTACGATCCGCAGGGGATTGACCTCCTCGTCTCTGCGGAGGCTACTGACCGGGGCACCTGCGCCAGCAGCCCCGAGCACGGCCGTGATCTGCTCTGCGGAGATCCCGTGCAGGGCGGCCTTGACCCGGTCCACCTCGAACACAACCTTGGCCTGGGGTGCAACGTGGACGTCGTCGATGTCCACCACGCCGGGGGTCTGTTCCATCAGGTACCGGACCCGGGCTGCAGCCTCTACCATTTGGTCATAGGACTGGCCCTGCTCGCCGTATACCTCCGCGCACAGAGTCGCAATCACCGGCGGTCCGGGCGGCATCTCCATGATCTGGATGGCGGCCCCGTATTGCCGGGCCAGGGCCTCCAGGTCCGGCCGCAGGCGGAGAGCCATGGCGTGGCTCTGCTGGGCCCGGAGCTTCTTGGCGGCCAGGTTGAATCGCACGTCCGCCACGTGGCCGCCCTGGCGGAGGTAGTAGTGCCGGATCAGGCCGCTGAAGTCCACGGGGCTGCTCAGGCCCACGTAGGTCGTGACATCCGTGACCTCCGGGACCCGCGCCAGGTATCGGGCGAACCCCTCGGCGACGCCTTCGGTGGCCTCCAGCGGGGTGCCTTCCGGCATGTTGATGACCACCTGGAGCTCGTTCTTGTTGTCAAAGGGCAGCATCTTGAGGGGCACCCGCTTGGTGAGGACCAACCCCACGGCAAAGACCATGAGCAGGCCGATCGCGCCGAGGATCGTCCATCGACGGCGCCGGCTTGCGAAGAGCGGGTCCATGATGGCCTTGTAGGTCCTGTACAGCCAGGTCTCTTCCAGCACGAACGGGCAGCGGCCAGCGTGCTCGGCGGACTTGCGAAGGAGGTGATAGCTCAGCCAGGGCGTGATGGTGAAGGCCACCAGGAGGCTCATGAGCATGGCCACCGGCACGTTCAGGGCCATGGGCGCCATGTACGGCCCCATCATCCCTGTGATGAAGAACATGGGCAGGAAGCTGATGATCACGGCCAGGGTCGCCAGGATGACCGGGGGCCGGACCTCGTTGACCGCCTTGAGCACGGCCTTGTAGGGATCGAGCAGACGCATGGCGAAGTGGCGGTGGATGTTCTCCACGTCCACGATCGGGTCGTCCACCACCAAGCCCAACGACAGGATCAGGGCAAAGAGTGTCACCCGGTTGATGCTGTACCCCAGCAGGAGGTTGACCAGAAGGGTGATGCTGAAGGTGATGGGCACGGCCAGGGCGATGATCAGGCCCTCTCGCCAGCCCAGGCTGTATGCAAGCAGGGCCACCACGATCGCAATGGCCACCACCAGGGCCTCGACCAGCTCATTGACCTTCTCATCCGCTGTGTGCCCGAAGTTGCGGGTTGTCCGGAGGTATACACCGTCGGGCAAGACTTGTCTGGCGAACTGCTGGGCCTCCTCCAGGACCTGCGCCGCCACGCGCACGGCATTGGTGCCCTTGCGCTTGGCCACGGCCACGGTCACGGCCGGGTAGTCCTCGTAACGCGAGAGGCCGGTGGGCAAGGCTTCACCGTGGGCCGCTGGGTCCGCGTGACCAAAGGCCTGGGGTCCGAAGGTGATGCGGGTGTAGGTACTCGCCTCTGCGGGGCCGTCCCAGGTGCCCTCTGGGCGCTGGGTCACCTCCTTGAGATACACGGGCCTGTGGTCCCGCACGGCCACGACCAGGTCCTCGACCTCTGCGGCCTGCTTGAGGAACTGGCCTGCCTTCACGACCACGGTCTGGTCGGATTGGGTCAGCTCACCGGCCGGCACAGAGACGTTCGCGCCGGCCAGGGCCCGCTGGATGTCCTCGAGGACCACGCCTCGACCCGCCATCAGGACCGGGGATAGGGCCACCGTGATCTGGCGGGGCCTGCCTCCTGCCACATAAGTGCGGCCCGCATTCTTGACCGACTGGAGCCGGATCTCCAGCTCCTCGGCCATGCGCCGCAGCTCATAGTCGCTGTACCGGTCACTGTAGAGGGTCAGGTTGACGATCGGGACGTCGTCGATCTCCACGGGCTTGACCACCCAGCCCGTGACCCCGGGCGGGATCTGGTCCACATTGGCGGAGATCTTGTTGTAGAGCTTGACCCAGCTCGCCTCGCGGTTCTGGCCCACGTAGAACCGCACGGTCACCATGGCCGACCCCTCGAAGCTGGTGCTGTACACGTGCTCCACGCCGTCGATCTGGTAGAGCAGTTTCTCCAGCCGGGTCGCGACCTGACGCTCCACCTCCCGCGCACTGGCCCCGGGCATGTTGACAAAGACGTCGGCCACAGGTACCACGATCTGCGGGTCCTCTTCGCGGGGAGTGAAGATCAGGGCCGCTGCTCCCATCACCAGGCTCACCAGGATCAGGAGGATGGAGAAGTTCCCCTTCAGGAAGGTCTCCACCAGCCGCGTCATCCAGTCATGTTTGGCTTCGGATTCCATGCGCGTGTCCCCGTGCCTTGCCCTGCGGTCATCGGTCAGTTCGTCACGACCTCGTCGCCCTCCCTGACTCCGCTGAGGACCTCGACCAGCGGGCCATGCTCAGGCCCGATCTGGACGAACCTGCGGACCGGCAGGCCGGGCTTCTCCACGACCTGGACGAGGTGCAGTTGTCCGCTCTGCCGGATCGCGGTCTTGGCTATGACCAGGGCCGAGTAGTCGCCGATCGGCACACGCAGCCGTCCGAACAGGCCGCTGACGAGCCCTGGGTCCGCAGGCAGGTCCACCTTGACCAGGACCGTGCGGGTCAGGGGGTCCGCCTGGGGCAGGATGTCCCGCACCACGCCGTCAAACTGTCGCTGAAGGGCGTCGATCTGGACCTGGAGGGTCTCGCCGGCCTTGAGGTGCACGGCCACGGTCTCACTGACCACGGCCTGGAGCTGGCACTCGGAGGGACTTTCCACCACGAACAGGGGCTGGCCCGGGCCGACCATGTCCCCTGGGTTGACCATCTTGCGGGAGACCTTGCCGTCGAATGGGGCCTCGATTGCGGCAAAGCTCAGCATGACCTCCGCCTCGCGCACGGCCGCCTCCGCCCCGGCCTGCTGGGCCTGTATCTGCTGGACCTGACCCTGGGCAGCCAGGACCTGCGACCGGGCCGTGTCCCGCTGGGTCCGGGCGTGGTCCAGTTGCTGGCCCGTGGCCGCCTTGGCCTCCAGGAGCTTCTCCGTACGGGCCAAGTCCGCGGCGGCCTGTTCGAGCGAGGACTGGGCCGACTGCTGCTGGGCCAGGGCCGCGCCCAGGGCCTGCTGCAGGGACGCTACCTGTGCCTTGGCCTGTTGGAGCTTGGCCACGATGTCACGATCATCGAGCTTCGCCAGGACCGTGGCCTTGCCGTCGGGACCGGCCCCTCGAACCGTGTCACCCTCTCGGACCAGGATCTCGCGGACCTGGGCCATCAGACGGCTGCTGACCTGGGCCTCGGTCCGGGTCCGCACGGTCCCGGGCTGCTCCACGATCGTGGGGAACCGGCGGGCCTCGACATGTGCCGTCTGGCCTGTGGCGACCTTGGGAGGCTCCTGTGCAGGACCGGCCGCGATCTTGTGCCTGAACGCCCCGGCCAGCCACATCATCATCACCAGCAGCACCGCTACGAGGGCGGCGATCTTCAAGACTCCATTACTCTTTAATACCTTGATCTTCTTCATAGAGTCGCTCCTAGCCTGGAAGAGCCGCGGCCAGACACTGCCCGTTCTCAACAAAAAACCTCAGTTGGGCACACATTGAATAGTCTAACAATGCCTATAGTTGAGGGTTGCCCCGCAATTCTGCGCCGGCGAATTCCCCCAGGGCCCGACGGAGCATGGCCTGGGCCACCTTGGCCTCATAGGCCGCCGCTGCATACCCAGCCTCTGCCCTCTGCCAGGCCACCTCGGATTGCAGCAGGGCCTCGACCGTGGCGGTCTGGTTCTGGAATTGGGTACGCACGTCCTGGTGGCTCTGTCTGGCAAAGTCCAGTTGTTGCCTGGCGATCTCCACCCGCTGTTGGGCCTCCCTTGCACCCAGGGCCGCCTGGTGCACCTCCAGCGCGATATCCAGGGCCACCTGCTCTCCCCGGGCCTGCATCTCGTGGAGGTTGGCCCTGGCCTGGCGGAGCCTGGCTTGGGTGGCCCCGCCCTCAAACAGAGGCCACGGCACGGACACGCCGGCCAGCCAACTGTCCTCCGTGCCGCGAAGGTCCTCACGGTCCCACTGGACCTGTCCATGGACCACGACACTGGGTAGGAACCCCGCCTTGGCGGCCTTGACCTGGTCTGCTGCAGCCGCGATCATGGCAGCCGCCGCTTCGATCTCAGGGCGTTGTGCCAGGGCCTTGGGGACCAGGGCATTGGGGTCTGTGGAGGCGATCTTCGGCTGCTCCGGGGTCAGGTCCATCGCTGGGACCTCCTCGGCCCCGATGTGCCTGACCAGCAGCCGCTCCAAGGCCGCCTGGAGCTTGCTGGCCGAGCCTTGGGCGGATAGGAGCTGGCCCTCGGCCTCTGCCCTGGCCGCCTTGAGACGAAGCAGATCACTCTCCAGCGAGATCTGGGCAGCCACCCTCGCCTCCGCCAACTGCTCGTTGGTACAGGCCGAGTTGAGGGCCTGTTCCGCCACGGTGATGAAGGTCCTGGCCTGCAACCACTGATAGTAGACCTGGGACACCATAGCGACCAACTGGTTCCGCTCTGCGGCCAGGGAAGCCCTGGCCCCAAGCTCCTGCCGGCCCGCGGCTTGTTGGTTGTAGTACGATCGGCCGCCATCAAACACGGACCACTGGGCCTGCAACTGGGTGGAGAGGTTGGACTGCACCCCTGGGTCGTTGAAGTTGATCGAGGGATCTAGACGCTGCTGGTTGATGATGGCCATCATGGCGTATACGGGGTTGTCGGTCCTGGTGTAGTCGTTGGACAGGATCAACCTGGGATAGAAGGCCGCCTCTGCCATCTTGACCTGCTCAGCGGCTGCGTCCACGCGGCTTGCCATCTGAGCAAGCTGCGGACTCGCGGCCAGTGCCTCCGCGATCGCCCGGTCCACGGTGAGCACCCCAACGGGCTTGGGTGCAGGGGCCTCCACCCGCCTGGTCGCAGTGGCCCGTAGCCCGGCAGCGGTCTTTGACACATCCGCCTGAGGTTCCTGACAGCCTGCCGCAAAGGCCGCGATCGCTGCTGCCACCAGGCCTGCAGCGCGTGCCCCTTGTCTCCGAACAGCCCTTGAGGACCGTGGCGGTCGATGGTCACCCCGCGGGTACACATCCTTGCGCGTCATAGTCTGCTCCTTCGATGGCGCCAGTGTGCGGACATTGTATCCATGAAACGCCCACTGGCAAACCTGTTCTTCTGGAACGAGCAGTGTCCTGGAAGGCCCCTGCTGACTCCATGCGTGTCTGTCTTGGCATGCAGCCTTGAGAGAGTTTTCCCTTTCTGTATTGACAACTTAACTTTCTCAATTAAACTGTGTAATGAAACTCTCACCAAGAAAGGATGTTCGGATGAAGAAGAAGCAGAGAAAAGACACGCAGGAAACGCGGCAGCGTCTCCTGGCGGCCGCCGCCGAGGTCTTCGCAGACAGAGGATTCTGGGAGACCACCCATGCGGAAATCTGCGAGAAGGCCAAGGTCAATACAGCGGCCGTGAACTATCATTTCGGCAGCAAGGAGAATCTGTACGTCGAGGCGTGGAAGTATTCCTTTGAGAGATCGATCACGGCTCACCCGCCGGATGGCGGCATCTCGCCCGAGGCACCGGTTGGACAGAGGCTGCGCGGCCGGATTCTGGCGTTCATGCATCGCACCGGGGACCCCAACAACTACGAGCTCGATATCATGCACAAGGAAATGGCGAACCCGACCGGACTCCTGACGGAAACCCTTCAGCAGGCCATACAACCGATGGTGCAGCACATGCGGGCGATTGTCCAGGAGCTGTTGGGGGATGGGGCCAGCGAGCAGCAGGTGTCCTTTTGTGAGATGAGTCTGATGGGCCAGTGTTTTGGCCCCATGCTGCACATGCGACACGCCAGAATGCCGCCCGGCGGCCCACGTCCCCCCGGCCCGCCCTCCAAGTTTGATGTCGAAGATCTGGCCGATCACGTCACGCAATTCAGCCTGGCGGGGATTCGGGGGATTCGCGAAGGATCCCAGAAGAGGCAAAAGGCCGGCAAGAAGCGGCGGCAAATCGGGAATGCTTCAAAACAGGAGTGACCCATGAATGCTGTGCGTAAAACCGTCTTCGTTGACCGGCTGTCATGGTTGTGTGACGTGCTCGTGGTGCTGATGCTGAGCGGGTGCACCGTGGGTCCCAACTACGTCCCGCCCGACACGTCAGTCCCCGCGACCTGGCATGCCCGACCCGAGGGCAGCTTGGCCGTCGAGGAGACCGATCCCCAGACGCTGGCATCGTGGTGGGTTGCGCTCGACGACCCGGAACTCTCCCGTCTGATGGAGCACGCCGTGACGGGCAATCTCGACTTGAAGAAGGCGCAGTCGCGGATTCGTGAGGCGAGGGCCCGCCGGGGCACCGCCCGAGGCGCGTTTTTTCCCACTCTCGATGCGGCAGGTTCCGCCGCCTGGAGCCGCACCGGCGCGGTCGCGGGGGCCAGCAGGAGTAGCGAATCCTACGCGTCGAACTTCGATGCGGGTTGGGAGTTGGATCTCTTTGGTGGCACTCGTCGCTCCGTCGAGGCGGCCAAGGCAAGTCTACAGGCCAGCGAGGAGGACCTGCGAGACGTGCTTGTCTCTCTACTGGCGGAGACGGCCCTGAATTACGTCGAGATGCGTACCTTTCAAGCCCGGCTTGCCGCAGCCGAATCAAGCCTGGCGGCCCAAGACGAAACGTACCAGTTGACTCTGTGGCGGTCCCAGGCGGGTCTTGGCGACGAGCTCGCCTCGCAGCAGGCCCGATACAACCTTGAAAACACGCGATCCCAGATACCCAGCCTGCGCACCGGGCTGGAAGAGGCCATGAACCGCATCGCCGTCCTGCTCGGAGAGCCGCCGGGCCATCTTCATGCCGACCTGGAGAGACCGAAGCCGATACCGGTGCCCCCAGCGAGAATCGCGGTCGGTGTGCCGGCCGACGTGGTGCGGCGCCGGCCCGACGTGCGGCGGGCCGAGCGAGAGCTGGCGGCCCAGACGGCACAGGTCGGTGTGGCCACGGCGCAGCTCTACCCCAGGCTGACGTTGAACGGTTCCGTTGGCCTGGAAACCCTTTCCCTGCGTGACCCGTCCTCGTCCGGCACCTGGACCGCCAGCGGCGGCCCTCGGATTAGTTGGCCGATCTTCAATGCGACTGTCCGGCCCAACATCAAGGTCCAGTCCGAGCTGCAGGAGCAGGCCCTGATCCAGTACGAGGCCGTTGTCCTCAACTCGTTGGAGGAGGTCGAAAATGCCCTCGTGGCTTATGCCCAGGAGCAGCGAAGGAGAGACAATCTGCGGGATGCGACAGAGGCGGCCCAAGCGGCGGTCGAGCTGTCGCGGCACAAGTACGAGGCGGGCCTGACGGATTTCAGCAACGTTCTGGATGCAGAGCGATCGCTCCTGTCCTTCCAGGACCAGTTGAACCAGAGCAACGGGACCGTGACCTCCAACCTGATCCGGTTATACAAGGCCCTCGGAGGCGGATGGACCTCGATGGCGATCGCCCCGGCGGCGCCGGAGGCCGTGAAACAGCTTTGAGATATGGAGAGAACAAATGAGTTCCAAGTCACACTCTGAGTCGGACATCGCCAAGACCCTTGACCTCGATCGTGCCTCCAATCGCGGCAGACGGCTGAAGCGATGGCTCGTCGCGATCCTCGTGGTCGCCCTGGTGGCGGTTGTTGTGGTCCTGCGCAAGGGCGCCGACAAGTCCGCCGCGACGCAGTTCGAGACCCAGGAAGCTCGGCGAGGGGACCTTGTCGTTCTCGTCACCGCCACCGGAAGCCTTCAGCCCACCAACAAGGTGGACGTGAGCAGCGAAATGTCGGGCATCGTCAAGAGCGTCGAGGCGAACTACAACGACAAGGTCAAGATCGGGCAGGTTTTGGCCAGGATCGACACCTCGAAACTCGATGCTGAGGCGACACAATACAAGGCCGCCCTGGAGTCGGCCAAGGCCAGGGTCCTGCAGGCCAAGGCGACCTTCAGCGAGACCCGCAACAAGCTTTCGCAGCTCGAGCGAGTACGAGAGCTGAGCAAGGGGAAGGTACCGTCGCAATCCGAATTCGATGCTGCCCAGGCGGCCTTCGAGCGGGCCAAGGCCGATGAAGCCAGCGCCGTGGCGGCCGTCACCCAGGCGGAGGCCACTCTGGAAGTCAATCAGACGAATATCGGGAAGACCATTATTCGTTCGCCCATCAACGGCATCGTCTTGACCCGCAGCGTGGAGCTCGGACAGACCGTGGCCGCCGCCTTTCAGGCCCCATTGCTCTTCACCCTGGCCGAGGACCTGACGCAGATGGAGTTACGCGTGGACGTGGACGAGGCCGACGTGGGCCAAGTCAAGGAGGGCCAGGAAGCCACCTTCTACGTGGACGCGTACCCGAACCGCACGTTCAACGCACGGATCACCCAGACCCGTTACGGGTCCAAGACCGTGGAGGGCGTCGTGACGTACGAAACCGTGCTGAAAGTGGACAATTCGGATCTGTGCCTGCGGCCGGGAATGACGGCCACGGCGGACGTCACGGTCAAGAAAGTGGAGGGCGCCGTCCTGGTGCCCGGCGCTGCGCTGCGGTTCACCCCGCCCGTGCAGGCCCAGAAAGGTCCCTCCCGCGGCCTGCTCGGAGCGATGCTTCCGCGTCCGCCCATGGGCTCGTCCAAGCCACCAGAGAATGGAACCGGCAACGGCAAACGGAAGCAGGTCTGGACCTTGAAGGATGGACAGCCGGTCGCGGTCCCCGTCAGTGTAGGGGCCACGGACGGAGTCCTGACGGAAGTGCTCGACGGCAACGTCCAGCCGGGGATGGTGCTGGTGGTCGATGTCGCCACCGTGAGGAAATGAATATGACGGCCTCCAGTCAAACGGACAAACAGTCCCTGATCTCGCTGCGGGGCGTGACGAAGGTCTACGGCGCCGGCCATGCGGCCACACACGCGCTGCGAGGCATCGATCTGCACATCGGCGAAGGCGACCTGGTCGCCGTGATGGGTCCCAGCGGTTCCGGAAAATCCACATGCCTGAACATCCTCGGTTGCCTGGATACGCCCACGGCGGGGACCTACACGTTCAAAGGCGTCGAAGTCGGCCGACTGGACCGTGACCAGCGAGCCCGGCTTCGCCGTCACTACCTGGGATTTGTGTTTCAGGGGTACAATCTTTTGAACCGTACCTCGGCCATCGAGAATGTCGAGCTGCCGCTGGTTTATCGGGGTGTCCCTGCCAGAACCCGGCGGGCCCACGCCCGCCGTGCCCTCGAAGCGGTGGGACTCCAGGGACGGGAAAAGCACTCGCCCGGCGAGTTGTCGGGGGGGGAGCAACAACGGGTGGCCATTGCCCGCGCGATCGTCACGGGACCCACGGTGCTGATGGCCGATGAACCCACGGGCAACCTGGATACGGCTCGAAGCCACGAAATCATGCAACTGCTCGTCGAACTCAACCGCCGGGAAGAGATCACCATCGTCATGGTCACTCACGAACCGGACATGGCGGCCTACGCGAATCGCATCGTCCATTTCCTGGACGGCTTGGTCGAATCCGACAGGCGAAATGGGAGTTAGACCTAATGCTGTGGGACACGATTTTTCTGGCCTTGCGTGAAATCAAGCGCAACATCATGCGCTCGTTCCTGACCATCCTGGGCATCGTCATCGGCGTGGCGTCGGTGATCACCCTGGTGACGCTGGGCGGCGGCGCCACCGTCCAGGTGACCAACCAGATTGCCAGCCTGGGCAGCAACCTGCTGATGGTCACCCCGGGCAAACGGATGGGGCCGGTCCAAGCCTCGGCAGGCGCACCGTTTCGAGCAAAGGACGTCGAAGCCATTGCCAGAGACATCCGGTCCGTCGCCGCGGTGGCCCCGGCCTCGACCAGGTCCGCCACGGCCATCGTCGGCAACGAGAACTGGTCGACCACGGTCACCGGGACCGACAACCAGTATATGAAGGTGCGCCTATGGCCCGTCAAGACGGGCCGGCAGTTCAGCGATAGCGAGCTGCGCGCCGGGGCGGCGGTCTGCATCGTGGGGGACACCGTGCGACTGAAGCTCTTCGGCGGGCTGGACCCTCTCGGAAACAGGATTCGCCTGGGAAAACTCTCGTTCCAGGTGATCGGCCTGTTGGAGGCCAAGGGCCAGAGCAGCATGGGCATGGACCAGGACGATGTCGTCCTGCTCCCCCTGCGGACCTTCCAGCGTCGCATCTCGGGAAACCAGGACGTCAGCTTGATTCAGGTCTCGGTCCGCGACGGCGAATCCACGGAGAAGGCCCAGCGGGATATCGAGCGGCTGATGCGCGAGCGCCGGCACATCTCGCCCAACGCGGAAGACGACTTCAACGTGATGGATATGAAGGAGATCACCAAGATGCTCACCGGGACCACGCAGGTGCTCACGGGCCTGCTGGGGGCGGTGGCTGCCGTCAGCCTTCTGGTCGGTGGGATCGGCATCATGAACATCATGCTGGTGTCGGTCACGGAGCGGACGCGGGAGATCGGCACCCGGCTGGCCATCGGCGCCTTGGAGCGAGAGGTCCTCACGCAGTTTCTCGTGGAGGCGGTGGTGCTGTCATCCTCCGGTGGCTTATTTGGGATTCTGCTGGGCCTGGCGGCCTGCCTCGGCCTCAAGAATGTCCTGCAGGTCCCCTTCATACTCAATCCGGGGATCGTCATCGTCGCCTTCCTGTTCTCGGCGGCCGTGGGCGTCGTGTTCGGCTACTTCCCAGCCCTCAAGGCGGCCCGTCTCGATCCCATTGAAGCCCTCCGGCACGAGTGACGTCGCCATCTCCGGAGCTCGCGGGTCCCCGACGGCATTGAAATCGGATGCAGGTCCTGGCTATCATGGGACGTGTACCGTGCATGAGCACGGCCTGTGAGCTCAAATGGCAAGTTCCAGATTGGAGAGATCGAATGAGTGCATGCAGATCGCGTCTTCTCAGGGCAGGTGTATCCATCCTCTGGCTGGCGGTCGCCGGCTCGGCCCTCGGGGCAGACCCGAATGGGACGCTGACGTTCTTCGGCTGGTCGGATCAGCACGTCCAAGCAGACGGGAACGCGGTGCATCTGATCCCCGCGATCGATGCCATGAACGGCCTGCCCGGAAGGCCGTACCCAGAGGCCCTTGGCGGCATTGTGGAGGAGCCGGCCTTTGTGCTCGGCTGTGGAGACATGACCGAATGGCCCAGCATGGCAGCCAAGGACGCCTATGAAGGACTTGTCACGAAACGGCTCAGGTTTCCAACCTATGATATCGCCGGAAACCATGACCTCGGCGGATTGTCGCCGAACGACACTGTCCTCAAGTGGCTCACCCAGCGCCACGGGGGGCTGCGCTACACATTCGAAAGGGGAGGTGTCACCTTCATCGCCCTATTCTCGGAGTACGATGAGAAACTCAACAACCCTGCCCAGCCCATATCCAAAGAGGCCCTGGCCTTTCTCCGCACCACACTGGCCAAGGTGCCTGCAGGCGTGCCGGTCGTCGTGGCTACGCATCTCTGCCTCGACGCGATCACCAATCGGGATGAACTGGTGGACGCCTTTGGCAGTGCCAACGTGATCCTCGTCCTGGGTGGGCACTATCACAAGGCGACGGTGAACGACTATCGCGGCTTCCACTTTGTCCAGCTCCCGTCCCCACAGCCGAAACTGCCCAACGCCTTCACGGTCATTCGCGTCACTCCGGATCGGCTGGTCGCCGTGCCGTTCAAGTACCGCGAGAACAAATGGACCGCCGACGAACGCGAAATCCTCAACACCGCCATCAAGGGGCCGGCGAAACCAGTCTCAGTAGTGAACGGGGTCAAGCCGTGATCGATGGCGTCTGTGGAGTCGCCTCCACACGATGCCTCTCGTGAGGCTCGCCGCGTTCATTAACGCCCACACGCCTCAAAGAGCGTCCGCTCGAACTGCTCTGGCGCGAACACATCCTGCCGGCGGAAGTTGCCTCGGTTCTGAACGTAGCGAAGAAGGTCACTGCCGACTCCACGCGCGATTGTCTTGATATCCAGCCACATCTTATCCAATGGTGGGGATGGTTCTTGCCTTGACAGGATGCCCTGACCCTTCTATAAGCTGTACCCCGTCAGGAGTCAGGATATGCCCACGAATGACAACGACATCTCGGTGGTGTACACATATCTCATGTGTGAGTCTTGTCGTTTTGTTGATCGAGATAGTGGAAGAGAAGAGCCAGGATATATCTGCCCGAGATGCAAACAGCCAAGCGGAGATGGACTTGAGTTCCTCAACTTGAATGCTAGCGTGGCGATTAGACTCATTCGGCAAGCCTGGAGAGAAAGACGATCGGCTACAGAGACGAGGCGGCCCGATCTTGACTTCACGGCTAGACATGTTCGGCAAATCTGGAAAGACTTGCCGCCAGCTGCGGAGACGAGGCAGTCCGATTCTGAGTTGACCGACCTTGAGTTGAGGTTGATTACGTTCTATTGCATGCTGCAAGAGATTCTGATGGAGGACTTCCTTTGGTCATCTATGGCGGTCACGGGTGTCCCAGTTAAGTTGATCGAGAGAACTCTCAGGGACAACTGGTCCATTTCAAAGAGGGAAGACTCTCTTTTTCCAGCAGTAACCGGCACGAAGTTCAGGGAGAAAATCCGTTCAGTTGTTAGCAACTCAGAGGTTGCTACCCGACTCCTTGACGTCTGGAAGCGGGCTATCGACGCGAGGAACAAGTTCATTCATGGTGGGGGTTCATGGAGTATTCCAGACCAGATTGACCACCTTGCGGAATCGTGTTGGGGCAATGTCATCCCATTATGTAACGCTTTTGTTGGTCTGCACAATCAGTATGCCATCAAGGGCATCAGTGATTAGATCGCATGTGCCGGAGTGGCTGGCAATCGCATGTTGTCCGCAATGTCCTTGATTTTCTTCTGTTGACAACAGATGCCATTGTTGTTAACGTAAGCTCTTTATGAATTAGGCTTTAGGGCACCCAGCTTCCCAAGCTGGACGTCGCACAAGTAACACAGCAGAGGCTCGCAGGCAAATCCCCTCCCCCTTCGCTCTACGCTTTGCGCCCTACGCTGCCCGATGCTCCGACCCCGGATTCAAGTCTTGGCCTCTGCCTAGTCGATGTGTATAAATGCATACATTTAATGACAAGTGGCGACATTCTAACCCAATAGGTAACGCTGTATCAGTAAGGGATCTGCCATGAAGACCGCAGAAAAGGTCCTGGCCATGGCCCGGCGCCAGGGCATCCTGCGTCCCAAGGACCTCAGGGAAGCGGGAGTCCACCCTGAGAACCTGCGTCGCCTCTGCAGCAGTGGAAAGCTCCGCCGCTCTGCCCGCGGCCTCTATGTCCTGGCAGACAGAGACGTTTCGCCCAATATAGCTTTCGCCCAGGCAGCCAAATGGCTCCCACACGGCGTGATCTGCCTGCTGTCGGCCCTGCGGTTCCACGAGATCGGCACGCAGAACCCGTTCGAGGTCTGGATCGCCCTGGATCGCAGGGCCCGCACCCCCCGTATCCAGCGCCCGCCCCTGAGGGTCATGAGGTTCTCAGGGAAGGCCTTCACCAGTGGTATCGGGGAGCATCGCATCGAAGGTGTGTCAGTGAGGATCTACAGCCCTGCCAAGACCGTGGTGGACTGCTTCAAGTACCGCAACAAGATCGGGATCGACGTGGCTATCGAGGCCCTCAGAGGAGCCATCCAGTCAAGGAAGTGCACGCTGGCCCAGATCCGAGAGCAGGCCGAGGTCTGTCGGGTGACGAAGGTCATGACGCCCTATCTCGAGGCCGTGCTTTGAGCCGCAATCCCGCTAACCTGGCCCACTCCGTGCACCAAAGGCTCCTGAATCTAGCCACAGCGAGGGGCGAAGACCCGAACGTCGTGTTCATCCAGTACGGCCTGGAACGACTGCTCTACCGAATAGGTCGATCCAAGCACCGGGACCATTTTGTGCTCAAAGGGGCCATGCTCTTTGTCCTCTGGAAGGGCCAGTTCCACCGGACGACCCGCGACCTGGATCTGCTGGGTACGGGTGATGCCTCAGATGAGACTCTGATCAACACCTTTGGTGAGATAGCCCTCACAGAGGTCGAGCCCGACGGCCTTACCTTCGAGCATCAAGAGATCTCTATATCCGAGATCCGTGAGGTCCAGGAGTATCCAGGCAAACGCCTGAAGTTCCCGGTCAGACTCGGCAACACCCGGCTCACACTACAGATCGACATCGGATTCGGGGACGTTGTCACGCCGAATCCCAAAGAGGTCAAATACCCCACCCTGCTGGACCTGCCGGCGCCCAGCATCAGGGCCTATCCCATTGAGACGGTTGTCGCCGAGAAGCTCCAAGCCATGGTGGCCCTCGACATGGTCACCAGCCGGATGAAGGACTTCTATGACCTGTGGGCCTTGTCCCGATCCTTCGCGTTCGCTGGGCCGACACTGGCCCGTGCCATCAAGGCCACCTTCACCCGTCGGGACACTGCCATCCCCCCCGTGGCCCCCGGACCGCTCACACAGGCCTTTGCTGAAGAACCCGGCAAAGCCACGCAATGGAGGGCCTTCCTCAAACGCAACCGATTCGACCAGCCCGGCCAACCACTGTCACAGATCATCGAAGACCTGCGGGAGTTCCTGCTCGAACCTCTACACGTGGCCGCCACGGATAGGGACCTGTCCAAGACCTGGAAACCTGGTGGCCCATGGACTCCGGATCGGGCATGATTCGTGCCTATGCTTCTCGCTCTGCGCTTTGCGCCCTACACTTTGCGCTGGCCGCTCGCGGCCCTCACTCCCCCCTGACCTGCACCTGGACCCGCCTCGGGCGGGGGCCGTCGAATTCGCAGAAGTAGATCGCCTGCCAGGTGCCCAGGCAGAGCCGGCCGTCTGTGACCAGAAGCTGGACGCTGCAACCGACGAGCGAGCTCTTGCAGTGGGCATCCGAATTGCCCTCGTTGTGCCGGTACCCCGCCCTCCTTTGCGGCATCAACTCCGATAAGGTCAGCAGCACGTCGTGGACCACGTCCGGGTCCGCATTCTCGTTGATCGTGAGGGCAGCCGTGGTGTGCGGACAGAAGACGATCACGTCACCCTCGCGTATGCCCGATTGCTCGACAACTTCGGCAACCTGGCCGGTGACGTCGATCATCTGGTTACGGCTCTTGGTGCCTACGGCGAAGTCCTTCTGGATGGTTAGCATGGTCGGGCCTTTCCATAAAAGTGCCTTGCCTGCTCCGTCACCTTGACCACGAACTCCGTCTTGCCCTTTGTGTAGGCCACCCGGTCATTGGGATGGGCCGTGGCCAGTAGGAACTTGAGGGCATGGTATTGCGCAGCCACCTCGGGGTGGTCGATGAGGTAGTCCCTGAACAGGAGCCTGTCCCAGTGCTCAAAATGGCTCTCAACCATGTGGATGTGGTGGGTACGGACACCGGCAATGTCTCGCTTGATGAACCAGGCGTAGAATGGCGGTCCGTCGAACATCGAGGGTCGCCAGAAATAGTCGTAGCCCTGTGACTCCAGGATCGGGACGATCCTCATGCGGGTCGCCTCCAGGTCCGTCACCTCCACCAGGATGTCGATCACGGGCTTGGCCGCAAGGTTGTGTACTGCCGTGCTGCCGAAGTGCTCAATCCGCCCGATCAGCTCCCTAGGAAGACAGGCCAGGAGGTGCTCCCTCTCCTGGCGGAACTGCTCCGGCCACCGGGGATCATACGGTACCACCGACACGTCCTCTTCGACTGCCCTCTGGATACGCTGTTCAAGTGTCTCCATAGATCCCTCGGCTTCGGCCACCTGTGGTGGCCTTCGCTCGGGATGACCTTGCAGACCCGTTTGGGCCTGTCTGTCTAACCTAGATCCTTCGACTTCGGCCGCCTGCGGCGGCCTGCGCTCAGGATGACCTTGCAGGCCCGTTGGGCCTGTCTGTCTAACCTAGATCCTTCGACTTCGGCCGCCTGTGGCGGCCTACGCTCGGGATGACCTTGCAGGCCCGTTGGGCCTGCAAGGTCACATTTGCTCGATCACCGATATGCCCAGCAGGGCCAGGCCGTGCCGGATCGTCCGGGCGGTCAGGTCACAGAGCAGGAGCCGCGTGGGCCGTTTGGATGGGTCCGCGTCCAGCACTGGGCAATTGGCGTAGAAGGTGCTGAACCTCTGGGCCAGCTCAAAGAGAAAGGCAGTCAGATTGTTCGGTCGATAGTCGGCAATGGCCGCCTTGATCGCCTCGCTGTAGCGGATCAGGTGCTTGGCCAAGGCCAGTTCATCTGGCTCTGTAAGGTACACCCGGCCAAGGCCCGCCAGCTCGGCCTTTACGTCAACGCCCTTGTCCTGGCCCTTGCGTTCTATGGATCGGACCCTGGCATAGGCATACTGCATATATGGGGCGGTGTTGCCCTCCATGGCCAGCATCCGGTCGAAGCTGAACACGTAATCGCTCGTGCGGTTGTTCGAGTAGTCTGCGTACTTGACCGCGCCGATGCCAACGGCCCGGGCAATCTCGGCCTTCCTCTGCCCCGGAAGATCGGGGTTCTTCTGCTCGACCACGGTCCTGGCCCGCTCGACCGCCTCGTCGAGAAGGTCCTTGAGCTTGACGCTCTCACCGGACCGGGTCTTGAGCGGCGTGCCGTCCTCGCCCAGGACTGAGCCGAACATCACGTGCGCCAGATCCACTGTCTCAGGAGCCCAGCCTGCGGCCCTGGCCACTGCAAAGAGCATCTCAAAGTGGAGCTTCTGGCGGCTGTCCGTGACATACACGATCCGGTCGGCCTTCAGGTCGCCCACGCGATAGCGAACGGCCGCCAGGTCCGTTGTGGCGTACAGGAACGCCCCGTCGGACTTCTGGACGATGAAGGGCAGCGGCTCGCCGTCCTTGTTCTTGAATCCCTTGGGAAAGACACAGACCGCGCCATCGGACTCCACGGCCAAGCCCTTGACCTTCAAGTCCGCAACGACGTTCGGCAGATCATCATTGTAAGCACTCTCGCCGCGGACATCCTTCTCCCGGTTGAACTGCACCGAGAGTCTCCCGTATAGATCAAAGCACTCGTCCAGCGTGAGTTCCCTGACGTACTCCCAAGCTTTATACTCCTGCTCATTGTCTGGAGTCCGCTTTTGTAGCATGACAGTAACATGCCGTGACAGAAACTCGTAGGGAATGGTCTCTATCCTCCATTCATTCGTTTCGGGGTCCCGCCTACGAACTGGGATTGTCAGACCCTTACCATTGACCGAGTCCTCCAGTGAGTTCACATACTGATAGACCGCCAGGAACTTAGGCCACATCTCGCTTGGAGGACGCACCCGGATTTCTCTTAAGAATGGCTGAAAATATCTTTTCCCATCCCCCAGATCGCTGTCGGAGTCTTCACGCCAGTCTGTCTCGTGGCGATCGCGTATGCGTCGGCAAATCTCCTTCAATCTGTCGGTATCTTTCGAGTGAGATCGAAGCTCATCGAGTTCCACTCGGTAATACCCCCCCCCCTTCTTCTCGGCCATACACAGGTGCCACAGGCCGAGAATGACCCTTCCGAACTGCGTTCCCCAGTCGCCGATGTGGTTCTGGCGGATGACCCGGTGCCCCTCGAACTCCAGTAGCCGGCAGATGCAGTCGCCGATGATCGTACTCCGAAGGTGGCCTACGTGCATCTCCTTGGCCACGTTCGGGCTGGAGAAGTCCACGACCACGGTCTTGGGCTGCCCCGCCGCCGTGACATCCAGGCGCACAGGGTCAGCGGCCATCTGGAGCAACCGCTGAGCAAGGAACTCGGGCTTGAGCCTCAGGTTGATGAACCCAGGGCCTGCAACCTCCGGACTCTCGCACACATCGGACAGATCCAGGTTGGCCACAACGTCTTCGGCCAGCTTGCGAGGATTGGTCTTGACCTGCTTGGCCAGGCCCATCACGCCGTTGGCCTGGTAGTCTCCGAACCTGGGGTCTGCGGCGGGTTTGACGATGGCGGCACAGTCCTTGATGCCTGCGGCCCTGGCCATGGCCTGGCTGATTCGCTGCTCAAGGATGTCGAGCGTCGTGTGCATGGTTGGAGGCTCAGGAAAAGGAAGATTGCCGCGCCCACCTTCGGCGGGCTCGCAATGACACCCCCCCAATGTCAATCCTCAATCTTGACCCGCTCCGCGTCTGCCCAGAGCATCTCCAGGTCATAGTATTGGCGGTGCTCCTCGGTAAACAGGTGCACCACGACGTCGATGTAGTCAAGCAGGATCCAATGGGCCTGGTCATAGCCCGCCCGGCCAAACCGCCCAAACCCAGTCTTCCTGCCCTCTTTGGAGATCTCATCGGCCAGACTCCTCATCTGCCGGTCGCTGGTACCCGTGCCAATCACGAAGAAGTCCGCAGCCGGGGACACCCCGTGCAGATCGAGCACCATGACGTCGGTGCAATGGCGATCCCTGGCCAACCTGGCTGCTGCCAGGGCAAAGGCCTTGGCTGCTGAGTTCTTCGCTTCGGCTTGAGTCTCCGCTGGGGCGGTCTTTCGTGTTCGTTTTGCCAAGATTCTATCCTTCCTACCAATGAAAAGGGAGGGCCTGGAGAAAGGCCACTCCAACAGATTACCCAGGTTGAAGGCTTCCGTCAACTCCGGCCGAATCGTTTGGATAGGAAAAGGAATATCGTGTCCCTGGCGCACGGGGAATTGGGGCTTGTCTTGTGTGCCAAGTTGCCTTAGATTGATCGGGCCACGCCGGTCCGAAGGGCAGCCTGGCTCGACGCCTGCATGTGAAGGATCAGAGATGATGCCTGAACAGGGCACAGTGATGGAGATCCCTGACAAAGGGACTGATTGTCGGCGACCTGTTGAGGAACTGGCCTATGTCTCATTTGTTTGAGCGGAAGCCGCTCAGCTTGCTGCACGAGGAGATGAAGAGCGACAACCGCCTCAGGCGGGTGTTGGGCCCCTGGTCGCTAACGAGCCTTGGAATCGGCTGCGTCATCGGCGCGGGCATTTTCGTGATAACCGGCAAAGCGGCGCATGACACAGCCGGGCCGGCCTTGGTGGTCTCGTTCATGGTGGCGGGACTCGCCTGCATCTTCTCTGGACTGTGCTATGCCGAATTCGCTTCCATGGCGCCCGTGGCGGGCTCGGCCTATACCTACGCCTATGCCACTCTGGGCGAACTGCTTGCCTGGGTCATTGGATGGGACCTCATCCTGGAATACACCGTCGCTGCCGCCACTGTCGCCCACGGTTGGTCGAAGTACTTTCAGAAGTTCATCGGCATGTTCGACATCGAGGTGTCACGGACCCTCTGCAAGGCGCCCTTTGACTTCGATCCATCCGGGGCGGCCAAGGGGCTCATACCCACCGGCAGTTGGTTCGACCTGCCCGCCCTGGTCATCGTCGTGATCCTGACGATCGTGCTGGTCATAGGCATCCGTGAAAGCTCTCGCTTCAACAACACGATGGTGGCGGTCAAGGTAGCCGTGGTATTGCTGGTCATTGGGGTGGGCATCTTCTACGTGAAATCCGCCAACTGGCACCCATTCGCACCATTGGGCTGGGCGGGGTTGAGCCTCTTCGGCAAGACGCTCTGGGGACAGACCGGCGCCAACGGCGCACCTGTGGGCATGCTGGCCGGAGCCGCGATGATCTTCTTCGCCTACATCGGGTTCGACTCCGTCTCGACTCACGCCGAGGAGGCCCGCAATCCGCAGCGGGACGTGCCTATCGGGATCATCACCTCGCTTCTTGTTTGTACGGTGTTGTACATCGCGGTGACCATCGTCCTGACCGGCATGGTTCCCTACGACCAGATCGACAAGGATGCTCCCGTCGCGGCGGCGTTCGAGCGGGCGGGGCTACACTGGGCCCAATTCATCATCTCGCTTGGGGCCGTGGCAGGCATTACGTCCGTCATGTTGGTGCTGATGCTCAGCCAGCCCCGCGTGTTGCTGGCCATGGCGAGAGACGGCCTGCTGCCGGAGAGCTTCTTCGGCGCCGTCCACCCCCGCTTTCGCACGCCGTGGAAATCCACCATCCTCACCGGTATCGTGGTTGCGGCCATGGCCGCCTTCATCCCCCTAGATATCCTGGCTGAGCTGGTGAACATCGGCACACTCCTGGCCTTCGTCATCGTGTGCATCGCGGTGCTCGTCATGCGCCACGTCCACCCGCAGGCCGACCGGCCGTTCCGGTGCCCGTGGGTGCCGGCCGTTCCCGTGCTCGGTGCGGCTCTCTGCCTGATGCTGATGTTCTCCCTCCCCTCGGAGAACTGGCTGCGCCTGTTCATCTGGATGGCGGTAGGCATGCTGATCTACTTCCTGTACGGACGCCACCACAGCGTTATGGCCCGTCGCCGGAGATAGTCGGCCTGCCGGGTCAGTCAGGGCTAGAACACAGGCCTGCGGAGGTGACAATACGGGGTCTTGCCGGTCTTTCCGTAGTAGTCTTGATGGTGCTGTTCTGCGGGCCAGAACGGCCCAAGGGGCGAGACACGGGTCTTCACGGCGTATCCCTTTGCCTTCAACAGACCGATCAACCGCTTGGCCACCTGGCGATGCTGGTCGTTGGCACAGAACACCACAGAACGGTACTGGGTCCCAACGTCGGGGCCCTGCCTGTTCAGTTGTATGAAATCGTGGATCTCGAAGAAGAGCCTGGCCAACTGCTCGTAGCTGGTCTTGTTGGCGTCAAAGACCACCTCCACGGCCTCGACGTGACCGGTCTTGCCTGTGCAGACCTGCTCGTACGTGGGGTGCTCCGTACGGCCCCCGGTGTACCCAACGACCGTCGAAATAACGCCCGGTGCCTGCTTGAGGTAGTACTCCACTCCCCAGAAACAGCCCGCTGCAAAGACCGCCCGCTCGGTCTTGACCGCCTGGGTTGCGGGGATGAAGTTCATGGAGATCGAATTGACACAATACCGGGTGTTCCTGGCCGTGAGGTGCTCACCGGAGAACACGTGCCCCAGGTGTGCCCCGCAGGCCGCACAAAGGATCTCGGTCCGGACGCCGTCGGCATCGGGTACCCACTTCACCGCCCCCGGGATCTGGTCGTCAAAGCTGGGCCAGCCGCATTCCGACCGGAATTTGGATGACGACTCGAAGAGCCTGGCCCCACACCGCTTGCAGGTGTAGGTGCCCTTCTCAAAGGCGTTGGTATACTGACCCGTGAAGGGACGCTCAGTCCCCTTGCGGACGATCACGTATTCCTCTTCGGGCGTTAGCGTCTTCCACATGGATGGCCTCCCGTTGGGGTCCGCGGTCGCAGGTCTCGCGGGCTGCTCGTCCGCCGTGAGGCTCGACCCGGCCGACCCCTTCGATCCAGTCCCGTCCCGCACTGCCTGGCCCCAACCTACAGAGATCTGAGCCAGCGTCAATACGACGCACACCGAGGCCAAGGCGGCCAGCAATATAACCCCTCTTGTCTGTTTTCCGATCTTCATACGCGGCCTGTGTCTCTACTGGTCTCTGGATACGAATACCGGTCACAGTCGTGATTTGTTTGGCCGTTGTAGCTGGCATATTGACATTCGGTGAGATCGGCCTCATAATCAAGGCGTTGGCCCGACTTACTCTGAGGTTATCCCGCGGAGGATCGACCGATGCGCCTGACAGTGACACGAAAAGATGGCCAGACCTTGGTATACACCTTCAGCGAAGATCCCGTGCACATCGGTAGAGGTCCGGAGAACCAGCTCGTGTTGCCTGAGCCAACCGTGTCCAAACGCCACGCCGTGATCTACAGCACGCAAGAGGGTGCTTGGATGGTGGAGGACTTCAACTCCGCGAACAAGACGTACCTGAACGGCCAGCCCGTTCACAAGGCGGCCGTCCAGACCGGGGCCTGCATCAAGATCGCCGATTTTGCCCTGGAGATCGATCTGGAGGAGGCACCCGTCCAGTCGCCGGACAGTCCCGCCGCGGAGGACACCCTCCACATCGATGCCTCCCTGGCCACCCCCCGCAGCGAGACGGTCATCCGAAAGCCGGACGCCGGACACGCCCCGGCCATGCGCATGCCCGCCAAGCGGCTCACCGACTTCTCGCAGGCCGCTGACGTGATCTCCAATGCGGCAAGCCTGGAAGAGCTGCTGATGGCGCTGCTGAACACCACCCTCAAGCAGTTCGGCGCGTTCCACGTCTGGTGTGCCCTGCGGGAACAGCCCACGGGCCCCATGACCTATCACACGGGCAAACGCCGCGACGGAAAGTCAGTCGAATTGGGGGACATCCCCTTGGCCGACAAGATCAACCAGGCAGTAGACAAGGGCCTGTCACTGGTCCTGCCGTGCGTGTCGGCCGACATGGAGGGCAAGGAGCGGATTCGGTCGGCCATGATCGTGGCCATTGTGAACCCCTCCGGATGCTACGGCGTCGTGTATGTGGACAATGCCATGATTCACGAGCACTACAGTCTCAGCGACCTGGACTATCTGATGTTCCTTGCCGTTCAAACGGCCTCCATACTCAAGAGGATACTCAAGGGGTGAGTGCCCAACCACCTGTTCGGGGGATAATGGCTTGCCGGCCGGCAAGGGGGCAACCCGTTGCCTGTGTCCTTTACAGGACGGACCCCAGTGATTAGAATGCCCCCATGATGGGCGCCCCCCATGTGGCCAACTTGGAAGGCCTCCTGCGGGGACCGGATCTGAGAATGCACAATGGCAGGCAGAATAGTCATCAACTCGGAGCGATGTAAGGGCTGCGGCCTGTGCGTCAGTGCCTGCCCTCGCCGGAAGATCGGCAGGGCCAAGCTGTCCAATCGCAACGGTTTCTTCCCCGCTGCAGCCGACCCGCAGGGCTGCAATGGATGCGGCCTGTGTGCGATCGTCTGCCCTGACGCAGTCATCACGGTGTACCGTGAGCCGGCGATCACAGAGGTCAAGTCGGGCCGGCGGGCCAGGAAGGCCGTGGGGGTCTTGAAGGAAAAGCCGTGAACCAGGAGAGGGTCCTAATGTGCGGCAATGAGGCGATGGCCGAGGCGGCCGTCCTGGCTGGAGTGGACGCCTACTTCGGATACCCCATCACGCCGCAGAATGAGGTCTGCTCATACATGGCCTGGCGGATGCGGGAGCAAGGCCGCGTCTTTGTCCAGAGTGAGAGCGAGCTGGCGGCCATCAACATGGTCTTCGGCGCAGCGGCCACGGGCAAGCGAGCCATGACCAGCTCCTCCAGCCCGGGCATCAGCCTGATGCAGGAGGGCATCAGTTACCTGGCCGGCGCAGAACTGCCGGCGGTGATCGTCAACGTCATGCGGGGCGGCCCCGGCCTGGGCAATATCGCCCCCTCCCAGGGCGATTACTTCCAGGCCACACGAGGCGGTGGTCACGGCGACTATCGAACGATCGTGCTGGGTCCCGCCACCGTGCAGGAGATGGCCGATTGCATGCCCCTGGCGCTCGATCTGGCCGATCAGTACCGCACCCCGGTGATGGTCCTGGCCGACGGCGTGCTCGGACAGATGATGGAGCCGGTGATCCTGGAACCCAGGCCCGGACGCAAACTCCCCCCCAAACCGTGGGCCCTGACGGGCGCGCAAGACAGGCCTCAGAACATCGTCCGATCGCTGTGGCTCAAGGAAGGCGCGTTGGAACAGCTCAACGAGAAGCTCCAGGCCAAGTACAGGCAGATCGAGCAATCGGAGGTCCTCTACGAGCAGGACCAGGTTGACGATGCGGAGATCGTCCTGATCGCCTATGGCGTGGCGGCCCGGATCGTGCAGGCGGCAGTACGGTGTGCGCGACAGGAGGGGATCCGTGCAGGCTGGATTCGGCCCATCACCTTGTGGCCGTTCCCGGTCAGGCCCATCAGCGACGCAGCCGAGTCACTGCGGGTCTTTTTGGTCGTTGAACTCAGTTGCGGACAGATGGTCGAGGACGTCAAGCTCGCCGTTTCCGGGCGCAGTCCCGTGTTCCTGCACGGCAGGTCCGGAGGCGGGATCCCGGCCGTGGAGGACGTCCTGGACCTGATTCGGAAGCTGGCGGGCGGCAAGACTCCAAGCGTGGGGAGGGCCTAGTCGATGGAGACCGTGTTTCAGCGAACAGCGTCGTTGAAGGACTGTCCCACCCACTACTGCCCCGGCTGTGGGCACGGCATCGCCCATCGTCTGGTGGCGGAGGTGATCGATGAGCTGGGCATCCGGGGCCGGACCATCGGCATCGCGCCGGTGGGTTGTGCGGTTCTCGCCTATGACTACCTGGACGTCGACATGGTCGAGGTGGCCCACGGACGGGCGCCGGCGGTGGCTACTGGGATCAAACGGACCAACCCGGACAAGGTCGTGTTCTCGTATCAGGGCGATGGCGACCTGGCCGCGATCGGCACCGGAGAGATCATCCACGCCGCGCATCGTGCAGAGAGCTTCACCGTCATCTTCATCAACAACGCCGTTTTCGGCATGACCGGCGGCCAACTGGCCCCCACCACCCTGCTGGGCCAATGCACGGCGACCACCCCTGAAGGCCGCCAGGCGGACATCGACGGCTTTCCGCTGAAGATCTCAGAGCTGTTGGCCCTGCTTCCGGGAGCCCGTTACATCGAGCGATGCGCACTCAGCAGTCCGGAGCGGATTCGACAGGCCAGGCGGGCCGTCAAACACGCCTTTGAGATGCAGGCCTCCGGCGCCAAGGGGCTTTCGCTGGTGGAGCTGCTCTCGGCCTGCCCAACCTACTGGCGAATGACGCCCGGCGAATCCATGGAGTGGATCGAGAACGAGATGTCCCAGGTCTTTCCCCTGGGGTGTCTCAAGAACGATTGGTTAGGAGTGCCGTATGAACCGCCGGTCTACCAGGACCACCGATAGCAGCCAGGAAGCGGTCATCATCTCCGGATTTGGAGGCCAGGGCATCATGCTGGCCGGCAAGCTCCTGGCCCAGGCCGCCATGCTGGCCGGCAAGGAGGTGACCTACATCCCCGCGTACGGCGCGGAGGTGCGGGGAGGGGCGTCCAATTGTACTGTGGTCATCGCCAACCAGCCTATCGCCTCGCCGGTCATCAGCTTCCCGGACTGCGTGATCGCCATGAGCAAGGCCGCCATGCACCGATTCGCCCCCTTCATCAGGGCTGGCGGGCTGCTGCTCTACAACAACAGCCTGATCGACGAAGACCCCGCCGTGGACGCAACCGTGACGGCCGTTGGCGTGCCCGCGGATCGACTGGCCCTGGACCTGGGCAGCTCCAAGGCCGCCAATATGGTCATGATCGGCGCTTACGTGCAGTGGCGGGCCAGTCTGGCCCTGGAGGGGGTCATTCAGGCCCTCCCGGCCGTGTTGTCCCGGAGGCGCCACGACACGATTGGGCTCAACACCCTGGCCCTCCGCGAAGGGGCCCAGTTCGCCAGGTCAACCGCCGAATCCCTTGCAGGGTCGCTACGATCCGAATGACGGCCGTGGTGGCGTGGAGAATGACCCCATGAACAAACAGCAGGACAACCGAAGGAACAACAAGGCGATCTGCAACTTCTGCGGCCAGGCCGGCAGCCAGGCCGACGCCTTGATCGAAGGACCGAACAAGGTCTTCATCTGTCCGGACTGCGTGGAGCTGTGCCACAACATCATCCGTCAGAACCGAAGGCAGCAGACCGGCCGGCCCACGGCCCTCAAGCGGATCCCCGGGCCCCGCGAGATCAAGGAATACCTCGATCAATACGTGGTCGGTCAGGACCGGGCCAAACGGTACCTGTCGGTCGGCGTGCACAACCACTACAAGCGGCTCTTTCACGGCGACAGCCACGCCGGTGACATCGAGCTGGAGAAATCCAACGTCCTGCTGATCGGGCCGACCGGCGCAGGCAAGACCCTCCTGGCAAAGACCCTGGCCCGCAAGCTGGAGGTCCCGTTTGTCATCTGCGACGCCACCACGGTCACCGAGGCCGGCTACGTCGGAGAGGACGTGGAGAACTTCCTGCTGCGTCTGATCCAGAACGCCGACTACGACGTCGAGACCGCCCAGCGGGGCATCGTGTACGTGGACGAGATCGACAAGATCCGCAAGACCAGCCAGAACGTCTCCATCACCCGCGACGTGTCGGGCGAGGGCGTGCAGCAGGCCCTGCTCAAGATGCTGGAGGGTACGGTCTCGAACGTCCCTCCCCAGGGTGGGCGAAAGCACCCCGAGCAGTCCTACATCCAGATCGACACCAGCAACATCCTGTTCATCTGCGGCGGGACGTTCGTGGGGCTGGATAACATCATCAAGCGGCGCCTGGGGAAGAAGATGATCGGCTTTGGGGCGGAGCTGGCGGAGCAGACCCACGTCGAAGGGGACACGACCGACATCCTGGCAAACGTCATTCCGGAGGACCTGATCGAATTCGGGATGATCCCCGAGTTCGTCGGCCGAATGCCGGTCATCGCCACGCTCACCGCGTTGGACGTCGACGCCCTGATCGACATCCTGACCAAGCCCAAGAACGCCCTGGTCAGGCAGTACCAGCGGTTCTTCGAGATGGAGGAGGCGGCGTTGGAGTTCACCGAAGGCGCCCTGCGGGCCTTGGCCCAGAAGGCCCTGAAGTACGACACCGGGGCCCGGGCCCTGCGATCCATCGCCGAGGAGCTGATGATCGACCTGATGTATCAGTTGCCTGAGGAGCCCCGGGGCGTCAAATACGTCATCACCCAGGACATCGTGGAGGGCAAGGTCGATCTGTCCGAGGCCAAGCAGATGGCGAGGAAGGAATCGGCGTAATGCAGCAGATCACGACCTGACGCCCGTGACCCTCTTGGCCGGAAGATCCGGCTTGCGCATGAGGGCCCTGCGGCGGAAGGGGCTGCTCAACAGTCTGATCAAGTCAGAGGTCTTCATATGGCGGCCCAGACTGTGCAGCAGTCGCCAAGTCCGGATCGGACGCGTGATCAGGCGGTGGGCAAACAGACGGGCGTATCCCCGTATGCGCAACCGGTTGAGGGTCTCGCCTGACAACGCCGTCGGATCAATGTCGGAGCACTTGAACCATTTGTGCCAGTCTCGCTGGTCGTCAATGATCCCACGGTCAACGTACTCCTTCCATAAGGGAGTGCCGCGATAAACGCAAAGGCGATTAAAGCCAAAGGTGTCCAATTTCAACCGCATCGCGAACCGGAAGGTATCCAGGACATCGGACTCGGTTTCACCCGGTGAACCGATGACGAAGAACCCGTGTACTCTCTCAATTCCGACGAGTTTCGCCCGGCTGACGGCATGCTCCACTTGCTCCAGGGTCTGATTCTTCTGCAGACGATCCAGGACTTTTTGCGTCCCCGCCTCGACCCCAAATGCCAAGTGACTACAGTTGGCTTCCTTCATCAGCAACATGAGGTCGATCGCGACCGAATCCACCCGCCCTTCACAGCCCCACTTAAACTTGAGCCGTCGCCGGATGAATCCCTGGCAGATCTGCTCAATGCGCCTACGATTCACCATGAAATGATCGTCGGTCAGATAGATCGAACGGTATCCCTGGTCGTTCAATTGCTGCATCTCTCTTAAGACATGTTCGGGCGAGCGGTGACGCCATCGGCCTTGTGACAGCGAGGGAATGTCGCAGTAGATGCAGTGAAAGGGACAGCCCCGTGACGTTTGCATGGTGGTGAATGGCTCCAGCGAGAGAATGGCCGGAACATCCAGCGGCAGAGACTCGATGTAGTCAATCGGCAAGCTGGTTCGGTCCGGATAGGGGAACCGATCCAGGTCTTGGATCAGGGGGCGACGGGGGTTCGTCACGACTTCCTCGCCGTTGCGCCAAACGAGGCCGGCCACAGTGCCAGGCTGATCCGGATGATCCAAATAGTCAGGCAGCAGTTCCTCGCCTTCGCCGACCCCCACGCAGTCCACCGCCGCGCAATCTCTCAGGATTTCCGCCGCATTGATCGTGGCAAAAGGCCCGCCCGCAATGATGGGGGTATTGGGCGAAGCTTGCTTCAGAAGGGTGGCCATCTGTTTCATCGCCGGATAGGTGGTCGTCGACAGAAAAGAAAGCGCGATGACCTCGGGGCGATCTTCCTTGACGGCCTGGGCGATATGTTCAGGCTTCATGCGCGGATGGCACGTGTCGAACATCCGCACTTGATGCCCCTGCTGGCTGACGACGGATGCGAGGGTCTGTATTCCCAGCGGCGGGAATGCCATCACCTTGACGCGTCCATCCTTTGCCACCTCGCCATTGAACCGTTGGGGTAACAAATGATAGAAGTTGTCGTCCCGAATATCTACAAGGAAGAGTCTCAACGGACCTCCGCTGCGTCATAACATACCAAGCCTGCAATGGTCATCACAAACATGGTTTCATCATACGGGCACCACTCGGGGCCTTGCAAGAAGGAACTGAATCGCTGGAAATCGAGAAATGGGGTGAAGTTCTACAACCAACGTGGCACCGCGGAGCAGTGTATCCAGGAGGGCAAATAGGCATTGAACTGGACTCGGCTCTCCTGCCACGATTTCGTTGACAACCAAGTCCGCCTCCAGCTTCTTGCAGTACTGGCCTGTCCTGTGTAGACTAACCGGGCATTTATTAGAACACTTTCTTCTCCTGGGTAATATGTAAGACCTTTAGCAATAGAAAGTTAGGGCCCGTAGCTCAGCGGTAGAGCAGGGGACTCATAATCCCTTGGCCGAAGGTTCGAATCCTTCCGGGCCCATTACCCCATCCTGCCAGCCTTCGCAGGCACCTGCCTGCGACGATAGTCTCTGGGCTGCTTGACGCGAAGGACGCTGCTCTGCGTCGAAGAAGCAGATCAGTACCCGCTTGTCCTTGATCGCCGCCCTATCCAGGTCGATCTTGATCCCGTCAAACCCCGGCAAGGGCCGGCCTACCAGAGAGGCGGCATCCTTCAGGCTCGGCTTCATCACCAACCCCACCTCCATAGTCGTTGCACCGTCGCCGGAGGATACCGTCCGTGAGGTGTCGCCGTACTTGACGGCCCAGACTCGGGGACCACATTCAGGCTTGACACGGTCCTTGCGAATCTGGGTGCAAATGTGCTCGACGCGGAACCGGCCCTGTGCGTCGGTCTGGATCGGTGACTGTTCCACGTTGGCCCCCCAGTTGGATACATTGAGCATGACCCGTATCCCTGCCCCCGCAATACCCTTGCCATTGGGGTCTACGACTTGGCCGGTAAAGGTCGTTGCCGGTCTGAGTTTCAGGTCGAGGTCCCTTGAATCCGGCCCGATCTGGACCGTAAGGGCAAGGTCTCTTGCACGATGGCGGGCAGTCAGGCAGGTCTGGGTCGAAGACGGGGGGACCGCCTGGGCTGAGGCGAGCGGAAGCTGGTTTGGTGGGCCGGTATGTGTTATCATCATGGCAGACACCACCATTGTATGGACAGAATGTTGTGGTCATGCTGGTTTGAGAGGATGGTACGATGCGTACGGTCTGTGTTCTTCTCCTGTGTGTGGGGTCAGTGGGTTTTTGTGGCGTAGGGACAATCCACGTGGATCCGAACGGGTCAGGCGGTTTTGCAGCCATTCAGGCGGCAATTGATGCGGCCTCGGACGGGCAGACGGTGGTCGTGGCGGACGGGCGATACAGAGGCGATGGGAACCGTGACCTGGATTTCAAGGGCAAGGCGATCACGGTCCGGAGTCTGAACGGGCCCCAGCAGTGCATCATCGACGCCGAGGGTCGGATAGCACCCGGCGGCAACTACGCGGATGCGGACTATCACCGCGCGTTCGTCTTCCACAGTGGCGAGACGGTGGCGTCCGTTGTGGAGGGATTCACCGTCCTCGGGGGTGTGCACGCCTCGGGTGCAGGATTTCTGTGCACGAACGGCTCATCACCGACGATCCGCGGGAACGTCATCCGGGACAATATCGTGGATTACGACTGGGACGGGGGCGCTGGGATCGGGGTGTGGGACGGAGCTGCCCCCGTGATCGAGGATAACGTGATCTGCAATAACTTCTGCGACGAGGGAGGTGGAGGGGGCGGGATTCGGTGTTACGATTCGGGTCCGGTGCGGATCCTAGGCAACAGGGTCTTCGACAACAAGGGCAGTGGTCCAGGTGGCATTGACATTGCCTACGGCTGTAACGGGGTGCTGATCGCCAACAACGTGATCTGGGGAAACGACAGTTGGGCCCTCGGGTGTTGGTGGAGCAACGCCGCCACCGTGGCGAACAACACGATCGTCGGCGACACGGCGTTCACCTCAGACGGCGAGATGCGGAATTGCATCGTGTGGGGCGGCTCATTGGAGATCGTGCGCAACGACTCCCTGAAGACGGAGCCTGGCAAGGTGACGTACTGCTGCATCGAGGGCTGGCAGGGAGGCGGGGAGGGGAACATCCATGCCGATCCCCTGTTTGCAGATGCGGCCAACGCGGACTTCCATTTGAAGAGTCAGGCGGGACGTTGGGACGGCCTCTCGCAGACCTGGGTCAAGGACGCAGTGACAAGTCCCTGCATCGACGCAGGGGAGCCCGCCAGCCCCATCCAGTACGAGCCGTTTCCCAATGGCGGCGTGGTGAACCTAGGCGCCTATGGCGGAACGGCTGAGGCCAGCAAGAGTTGGTTCGGCGGGCCGCTGTGCGGTACCATCGTGGCCGGGGATATCAATGGCGACTGCCGGGTCGATCTGGCTGATCTTGCGATCCTGGCCCGCCACTGGCTGGAGATGAACTAGAGACTCGAGAGGTCGGCCCCCAGATGAAACGCCATGGCCCCAGAGGTGCGTGGTACGGCCTGTGCGTCGCCGTGTTGTGGCTGCTGCCGCCGCACGGCCTGGCGCAGGCAACGAGTGTCGAGGACCGGGTCAATGCCATCCTGTCGCAAATGACGCTGGGCGAGAAACTGACCTATATCGGCGGCATCAACAACATGTCCATCCGCTCCATTCCTCGGTTAGGCGTGCCGGCCATCCTGATGTCCGATGGGCCCATGGGGACACGCACCGGCAGTTCGACGGGCTACCCAGGCGGGATTGCCCTGGCTGCGACCTGGAATACGGACCTGGCAGCACGCTCGAGTATTCCAACCTTCAGGTTGCCCCAACCCTGGCCTGGGGCCAGACAACCGCCGTCTCGTTCGTCATGCGCAACACGGGCCCCTGCGCTGGAGCGGAAACCGCACAGCTTTACATCAGCGACCTCAGTGCCGGCGTGCCGCATCCGCCCAGGGAATTGAAGGGATTTGCCAAGGTGACGCTCGCCCCAGGCCAGTCGCAGAGCGTGACGCTCCCGCTTGACGAGACCTCGCTGTCGTTCTTCGACCCGATCAGCAGGCGATTTGTGGCAGAGCCGGGGATGTTCGAGGTGCTGGTAGGGGCATCCTCGCGGGACCTTCGCCTAAGCGGCCAATTCGAGTTCCGGCTTCCGCCTTCAGGCGATTCACCCTCGGCGAGGCAGCCATAAAAGCGATGTCCCGCAGCATGACCGATCGAAGTGAAGAGCGGTCTTGCATGGGTCCAGCGTGGTCGCCTCCTGCAGAACGCCGCATGAACGGTCATGCCCCCCTGCTCCGATCGTTATTGGCGCATCGCGGCCGATTTGATACAATACAGCCTGACATTACATGGCTTCGACAGGTTGATCCATTTGGGGTTATGATGCTTCCCTGGAGGCAGGAGTAGGGAACCGGTACATGTCGTCAAGGTTTGGAGTGATGAACTGCAAAGGGGCCTTGGTGCCCGCCGTGGTCTGCCTCTGCATCCTCCCAGCCCTTGCGCCAGGTCAGAGCACCCAGACCCCTGCGATCGTGGTCAATGAGATTTACTACGATCCGGGGGACACCACCGACCACCTGGAGTTCATCGAGCTGGTCAACGCCGGCACCACCACAGCAGCCATCGGCGGGTGGTATTTCAGCCACGGAGTCACCTACACGTTCCCCCAAGACACGATCCTCTCTGCCGGCAGGTACGCTGTTGTGGCCGAGGACCCGGCGGCCATCAAAAAGGCCTTCGGCCTGACCTGCTATGGCCCCTTTGCGGGCCACCTGAGCAACGATGGAGAGAAGCTCACGCTGCGGGACAGCTCGGGTAACAAGATGGATGAGGTGGACTACAAGGTGAGCTTCCCCTGGCCGACCGACACACAGGGCCGCTCCATCGAACTGATCAATCCCAGCCTCGACAACAGCCTGGGCGGGAGTTGGAGGACCTGCGGGTACAAGGAGAGCCAAACCCCACCGGACACGACGACGCCGGACCGGACGGTCTTCACCACCCAGTCCACGCAATGGGCCTACCGCAAGGGCCTCTCCGAGCCGCCGGCCAACTGGATGCAGCCCGATTACGACTACACGGAAGACAGGACCTGGATAGAACCGGCGAAGGCACCCATCGGGTACGACACCAAGGGGGTATACCCGATCAACACCACCCTCTCCGACATGCAGAACAGGTATACGACCGTGTACCTTCGTAACCGCTTCCAGATCGAGACCGCAGAGGAGATGCCGGACACGCTCAGCCTGCGGTTGTTCGTGGACGATGGCTGTATCCTCTGGATCAACGGCTGGGAGATCGGTCGGTACTACGTGTCCAGCGGACCACAGGACTACAACGCCGTGGCCACCAACCACGACGGTTCCTGGGAACAGCACAAGCTCGCCGATCCCTCGGACTACTTGAGGATAGGTACCAATGTCATCGCCGTGCAGGTGATCAATCGGAGCCTCGACAGCAGCGACCTGGCCTTCGACCTGGAGCTGCAGGGCGGAGGCACAGGAGGCGGCACCGAGACGACCCCGCTTCCCACGCCCGGTGCAAGGAACAGTGTGTTTGCGGCCAACGCCCCCCCGCAGATCCGACAGGTCGCCCATACGCCCCCGCAGCCCACTTCCAACAGCCCTATCGTAGTCACAGCCAAGGTCACGGACCCGGATGGCGTCGCCCAGGTCAGCCTGTCGTACCAAATCGTCAAACCGGGTCACTACGTCCCGGCCCTGCTGCCGGTCGCATTGAACGTGCTTGAGGCCAACGCCGCCACACCCAAGCAGAAGAACCCGGAGTTCTATGGTTCGGCCAACTGGACGACCGTTCAGATGACCGATGACGGCACCGGCTCCGACAAGGTCGTCCACGACGACGTCTTCACCGCTGTCATACCAGGCCAGGCCAACCGCACCCTGGTCCGCTATCGAGTCATCGCAGTGGACGCGGCGGGCGCCCCCCTATCGGTCACCGTGCCGTACAACGATGATCCGTCCCAGGACTTCGCCTGTTGGGTCTATGACGGCGTGCCGCCCTACGTGGCCACGACCTCCGTGTTGGGATCGCCCCATACATACAGTCCCGACGTCCTCCAGACGCTCCCCGTCTACACCCTGATCACGCGGGCCGAGGACCTCGCCCAGTGCTACGCCTACAGGGGCAGTGACCAATTACCTGGCAACAATGCCGACCCCTCGCGAAAGGCCTTCAACTGGGAAGGGGCCTTCGTGTTTGAGGGAAAAGTCTACGACCACATCAACTACCGCCTCCGCGGGGCCAATGGCCGCTACTACCTGGCCGGCAAGCGCAGCATGAAGATCCACTTCAACCACGGCGCGGAGTTCCAGGCCCGGGACCGTTTCGGCCGTCCCTACCCGGCCGGTTGGCGGGACCTCGACGTCAGCAAGATGTTCGACAACCGAGCGTCCGACTACGGCCAGGGCAACTTCGGCATGACGGAGGCCGCCAACTCGATCGTCTGGAATCTCGTGGGGGTTCCCACGTGGGACACCTACTGGTTCCACCTCCGCGTGGTCGACGGCGAGCAGGAGGCCCCGGATCAGTACCATGGTGACTTCTGGGGCATGTTCCTGGCCATGGAGGACTACGACGGCCGCTTCATCGACAGGCTGGGCCTGCCGGACGGAAACCTCTACAAATTCGCGTCTGGGAACACCTCGTACCTAGAAGAGGAGCGACACCAGGGTCGCGACTCGGTCTCAGATGGCTCAGATTGCTGGCGTGTCGACATCTACGGGGCAGGGGATCTCACCTGGGGAAAGACGGAGGCGCAGCTTCGACAACTGGTCAACTACGAGGAGTACTTCAGATACCTCACAGTGTGCGAGGCCGTGCGCCAGTACGACAATGACTACGCCGGCGAGAGAAGGAACATCGCCTGGTTCTTCGAGCCTGATCCGACGGGTCAGAATCTGTTGGGTTGGCTCTGGCTACTGCCGTACGACACAGACCTGACCTGGGGGCCCAATTGGAACGACGGCCCCCAGCAGCCCTGGAAGGCCCTGGAGCCGGGTGGCAACGATGGCAAGGCCCATACGGACAACCCAGGCGGCATGACGGGCATGAAGATGGAGTTCAGGAACTACGTCCGTGAGTTCCGGGACCTGTTGTGGAACCCGGGCACGATCAATCCCATGCTGGATGACCTTGCCGCACTCATTCGAGACTTCGCCCCTGCAGACCAGGATCGGTGGACCCACGTGCCGGCCTCGGCCTACAGCGGCGACACCGCCGGCCAGCATGTGACCGGCCATTATGACGCCGGTACCTTTACCTGGTCGCTGGACGACAAGGTCGATGACATGAGGCTGTTTGCCTTCATCGGCAACCACGCCTGGTCCAGCGGCAACGTGAGCGGATTCGTGCCTGCCGGCGGCCGGGCAGCCGTGCTCGACCAGATGTCGGGATTCGAGGGCGACGGCGCCGCAGTCCCGAACACGCCGACCGCCTCGTACGTGGGGCCTGCCGGGTATCCACTCGACGCCCTGACGTTCAAGGCCGGCCCCTTCAGCGACCCGCAAGGGTCCGCGACCTTCGGCGCCATGAAGTGGCGGATCGCCGAGTTCTCCGACGTCAACAGCCCCGACTACGACCCGGCCAACAGGAGGTACGAGATCAAGGCCCTGTGGGAGAGTGATGAGATCACCCCCTACCAGGCGACCCTTACGATTCCGCCGATCGGTCTGGAGGTGGGCCACCTGTATCGCGTACGGCTCCGCATGAAGGACAAAACCGGGCGATGGAGCCACTGGTCCGCACCGATTGAATTCAGGGCAGGGACGCCCCTGGACACGAGCCCATAAGGCGCAAGGCCCTACGCGGCCCGGCCGGACTGCGTGCCTTCCAAGGTGATGGAGGACAGGTGCTCGGTCACCTTGCCTCGAACCCACACAGGGCCTGCACAGGAACAAAGGGTCCTGTACACGTGGATCCGGTCCGGAAAGAAACTGACCTCCGCCAATCCCGTGGAATCCTCCAAGGTCACGAAGCCCATGATGCGACCGTCCTGGGTCCTGGCCCTGCGGGCCGCGGCTATGAACCCCGCCACCGTGACATCGCGATGGATGAATTCAGCCAGCCTCGCGGCCGGGGTGTGCCTGGTCTTGAGCAGCAGTTCCGGGTGAAAGCTGAAGGGTATCCCCGTGACCTCCACCTCGGCCTTGAGCCGCTCCAGCCGGTCAAAGTCCGGTCCCTTCGGTGCCAACGGTGCACAGAGGGTATCGAATAACAGCGGCTGATTTGGATCGGCCGGTGCAAAACGTAGTTGGTCCAGCATGGCCGGCCGGGTCGGCCCCAGTCCATCACAGGCACCCAAGGCAATCAAGGCCTCCAACTGGCCCTTGTGGAATGCGACCCTCCTGCGGAGATCATCCAGATCCCTGAACGGTCTGACCTGCCTTTGGCCAAGGAGCGACCGGATGGTGTCATACCCAAGGCCTCTGACGATCTGCAGGCCGGCCCGGATGGCCCTGCACTCCAGGGTCCATTCCACGTCACTGAGGCCCACATGGGGCACGAGGACATCAATCCCATGCCGTTTGGCATCCCACACATAGACCCGCAAGGGATACATCCCATGATGGTTGTTGAATAAGGAGCAATAAAAGGCCTGCGCATAGTGGGCCTTGAGAAAGGCGGTCTGCCAGGCGATGTGGGCGTAGACCGTTGCATGGGCCTTGCAGTACGAATAGGCGGCAAATCGCAGGATCTCGTCCCAGATCCGCTCAGCAGTCTGCCGGTCGATCCCGGCCCGGTCCGCTCGGCCGTACACGAAGTCCACGTACTGGGCCTGCAATCGGAAGGCAGAGACCTTTTTGGAGACCTCCGATCGGAATCGGTCCGCCTCGGCCACGCTGTAGCCGGCCAGCTCCACGGCGATCCGCATCACGTCCTCTTGATACAACAGGACCCCGTAGGTATCGGCCAGCAGCCGTTCCATCTTGGGGTGCAGATACTGGAAGGGCCTCCGGTACACGTGACGCTGGATAAACTCCGCCTTCATACCCCCTGAGGCGGGCCCCGGACGGATCAAGGACAAGGCGATGGCCACGTCCCTCTTGGTCCGGACCTTCAGGCCCCGCAACAACTGCCGCATACCGGGCGACTCGCTTTGAAACACCCCGAGGCTGTTTCCTGCACTCAACATCTGGCCGGTCTTGGGGTCTGATGAAACAGCGGCCGTCTCGATGTCCAAGGCGGTCCCCTGCCGGCCGACCAGGCTGACGGCCTCATTGACCGTAGACAGGGCACGATTGCCCAGCAGGTCGATCTTGACCAGCCCGATGGCCGCAGCGGCGTCCTTGTCGTACTGGGTGATGATCACCCCCTTGGTGGCCCACTGAAGCGGGGCGATCTCCGCCACCGGGCACGGGGTGATGACGATCCCCCCACAATGTACGCCGATGTGGCGAGGAATCCCGATCAGGCGATCGGCCAGTTGATAGACCAAGCCCTGGCCTTCCGATCGTCCGGCCAGGCGGTCGACCTCCGCCACAGACAGTCCCAAGGCCCGCCCGACGTCGCGAATGGCCCCCTTTCGACGATATCGCTGGATATTGCACACCATGGCCACATGGTCCAGTCCCCAGTGCTCGAAACAGAACCGGATGACCTCATCCCTCCGCCGCCAGCACAGGTCGATATCGATATCCGGGCAATCCGTGCGCCCGGGGTTCATGAACCGCTCGAAGTAGAGCCTATGCTCCACAGGACAGACGCGGGTGAATCCCAACACGTGCGAGACCAGCGACCCGGCTGCAGAGCCCCTGACCTCCACCGGGATCTGGTTCTGCTTGGCGAAGCCGACGATCTGGTGGACCACGAGAAAATAGTCACTAAAGGCATTGGCCTTGATGGTCGCCAGTTCATACTCCAGGCGTTTGAGGACCTCGTTGCCGACAGGCTTATACCGCTGTGCCAGCCCCACGTGACACAACCGGGCCAGTTGCCGGTCCGCACCGATTGCACCAAGCAAGTGGACCTTTGGCAGGATCGGCCCTCCCTCCAGGAGATCGAACCGGCAACGTTCCGCCAGGCCCTCGGCGTGGTGGATCGCAGCCGGACAGTCCCCAAACCCCTCCCTTAGTTGGGGTTCCGGGATCAGGACCTGGACGTCCCCTGTGTCCTGCGGCCCTGGGACACCGCTGAGCCTCCGCACGGTATTGAGCAGTTTGGTGATCGTCGCATCGCTATCGGCCAGGGAGTTAACCTCCATGCAGGCCAACGGCCGAACCTGGCGCCTGTCCTGCGCACTGAGCTGTGCCCAGAGCGGAGGGGGCACAAACAACGAATCCCTTTGGAAGATGTCCTTCAAGGGCCCTACCAGGCAGGCCTGGTGAGAGATGCAGGACAGGCCATCATGATGGGTCCTCAGTTGTTCGATCAGGTCGAACCTCTCGTCCAGATGCCTGGCGCACAGTATCCGGCACAGGTGGCGGTAGCCCGTGCGATTCTCCACGATCAATGTCACCCTCTGATCCTCCGTGAGGATCTCGGCCCCCAGGATCGGCCTGACCTGGGCCCTTTGTGCGGCCCTCCAAAGATCGACGGCACCGGACAATGTGTTCACATCCGCCAGGGCCACAGCCCTATACCCCACCTCTGCGGCCCGCTGGACCAGCCGATCCACGGACACAGCGGCCCTGAGTAGGCTGTAGTAGCTCCGGCAGGTCAATAAGGGTCCGCGCATACCTTGAGCACCTCGCGTTTAACCCGGGTTAAGCGTGACTATTTGCTAATCGCCAATCGCATGGTCAGCCAGACGTAGGATGGGCTTTAGCCCATGCTGTTCTTAGGGTGGAAGCAGACTGTCCCGTGCAACGGGCAGGGCCACCCTCTCCAGACCCGGATAGGTCCTCAATAGCCCCTCTGGGACCGGCTGCCTTTGCCCTGTGACCAGGAACTTCAGTTCAATGGCGTTGGCCAGTTCTGCACCGCGATAGTGGTTGTTCATAATCACCGTCAAGGACTTCAAGGCCTGTGTATAGACGATTCCCTCCCAATCCGGGTATGACCAACCTGCGATCCCGATGTGAACTGGACCAGGCATTGTGGACCTCATTTGATGGTTAAATGGTTAAATAGTCAAATAGTTGAATAGTACCTGTCAATTCAGCTAGAGGATGTTCACCTACCCTTTTAACTATCTAACCTTTCGACCATTTAACTACTTGATCAGCTTGATCAACGGATCTGGGTACGGATGCACCCAACCACCTGCCCCACGATGTGGATGCGACGGTCCGACGGTCTGATAGACACGGTCTTATACCCGGCCTGTCTATTGGCCGGCTTGAGGGTGAGTCGATCCTTGTGCCGATACACACGCTTGACCGTCACCTCATCGTCCAGCAGAACGACGCCGATACGCCCATCCTCGATCGTCTCGCCAGGCCGGACCAGGACATAGTCCCCATCCAGGATCCCTTCGTCCACCATGCTGTCGCCGGTCACCTTCAGGGCAAATACCCCCTTGGCCTGCTGGACCATCTGTTGGATCTGGAGGTGGCCCTCGATATGCTCCTGCGCCAGGATGGGCCAGCCTGCAGCCACCCGACCTATAATGGGAATCCCTTCCTGCCTCTGGCGTTGCCTCCTGTAGGGCTCAGAGAGTCGAAGCCCCCGATGCCCGCCCGAATCGACCAGATATCCCTTCTCCTTCAGATACCCGATCCGCTGACGGACAGCGGTGAGGGTCAGGCCAAAATGCCGTGCCACCTCCCGTTGGCTGGGTGGATTGTGCGCCGCCAGTTGTCCTTCAAGGAAGGCCAGTATCTTCTGTTGTTTTTCTGTCAACGGTTCCATAGTCAGCCTCAGCATATGCTCATTTGAACATATGTGCAATACTATTTCAGTTCCTATGGCACCCAAGCCGCTAGCGTAGTAGAATCAGTCCCCTGTAGCCAGCTCATGCAGAAACTTCAACGACAAGACTGATTGGAGGACAACATGGAGAAGTACGGCTATCGTTTCTCGTTTGGCCCGTGGAACGTCCACGAAGGAGCGGACCCCTTTGGCCCACCCGTCCGGCCATCACGGACCTTTGACGACAAACTGGCACAATACAAGGCATTGGGCTTTGACGCGGTGCAGTTCCATGATGACGATGCAGTGCCCAATCTGGATGACCTCTCGCCCGCGCAGATCCGCAAGCAGGCCCAGGCCCTGCGCCGCAAGCTCGATGCGCAGGGGCTGACTGCCGAATTCGTCGCGCCCCGCCTGTGGGAGCATCCGATGACGATCGACGGCGCGTACACCTCGAACGATCCGAAGGCCCGTGCCTACGCGATCGACCGCTCCAGGAAGGCCGTCGACATTGGGCGGGAGCTGGGCTGTGACCTGATGGTGTTGTGGCTGGCGAGAGAAGGCACCTACATGAGAGAAGCCAAGGACGTCGGCCTCGCCACGCGGCAATTGCTCGAGGCGATCAACGTGCTGCTGGACCACGACGCCACGCTCCGCATTGCCATCGAGCCCAAGCCGAACGAGCCGATGGACCTGGCGTACATCCCGACCATGGGCCACGCACTGGCACTGGGTTTCCAGGCCAAGGATCCGAAGCGAGTGGGCGTGCTGATGGAGTCTGCGCACTCGATCCTGGCCGGGCTTGACCCATCGGATGAGATTGGCTTCGCCATGTCCTTTGGCAAGCTATGGAGCGTGCACCTGAATGACCAGAACGGTCTCAAGTTCGATCAGGATCGCTCCCTGGGTTCGGTGGACCTCCGCCGGGCGTTCAACCAGGTCCGCGTGCTGGATGAAAACCGGTTCTGGGAGGTCGGTATCGTTGGCATGGATGTCAAGGCCATCCGCACCCAGCCGGCAGACCTGGCCACCAAGCACCTGCGAAACAGCCTGCAGGTGTTCTTGCGACTGGTCGAGCTCTCTCGCTCGCTGGATCGCAAGGCTGTCAAGGCATTGGTATCGACTCGTGATTATGAAGAACTAGACTGGCTCATTCTCAGCCATTTGATGGGACGGCCATGAGATGATGAGAACACCGCACATACCCGTGGCCCTCACACTCCTCGCCCTGTTGCCTGCCACAAGGGTTCCCTTGTTGGCGAGCGAGAGACCTGTGGTCTACGTCACCTTCTGGTTTGACACGGAGGATTTCATCCTGCCTCAGGCGGACGACGCGGCCAAGCGGCTGGCGGAGATGTTCTCCAGGAGAAACGTGAAGGCCACCTTCAAGGTGGTCGGTGAGAAGGCGAGGGTGTTGGAGGAACGCGGCCGCGGCGATGTGATCCTGGCCTTGGCGAAGAATGATATCGGCTATCACTCCACGTACCACAGTGTTCACCCCACACCTGCCGAGTACTGCAGGGATCTGGATTGGCATGAAGGCGTTGCCGAGTTCATACGCCGCGAGGGAGTAGGACTGGACGTCGTCCGGCGCGTCTTTGGCGTCAATGCCTCCTGCTACGGCCAACCCGGAGCCTCCTGGGCCCCACAAGCGTATGCTGCGATGAAGGCCTTTCAGATTCCTGTTTATCTGGATGCCACGCCGCACGTTAACGTGAACAACCGTCCTTTTTGGTACTGCGGCATACTGACTGTCCTGGAACTTGGGGATTGTCTGATGCGGACCGGTTGGACGGACGAGGAGGTGAGACAGGCGTGTGTGAGATTCGACCAGGTTCAGCAGAGGCTGGTCCAGGAGGGCGGTGGACTCATCAGCATCTTCTACCATCCTTGTGAATTCGTACACAGGGAGTTCTGGGATGGAGTCAATTTCTCGCTTGGAGCGAATCCGCCTCGATCGGAATGGAGACTCCCGCCTGTGAAGTCCCCCCAAGAGCAAGAACAGGCCTTCCAAGCATTTGAAACCTACCTTGAGCACATCGCCAGTCATGTCGGTGTACAGTTGGTGACAGCCCGGGACCTCCCCTCCCTGTATCCCGACCTCGCATATTCCCATCCCCTTACACGAAGCGACATTCGAACCATTGCCCAGGCCTTTCAGAAGCGGCTCTCTTATGTCGATTTGGGCCCGCGCATGGTGTCCGCTGCCGAAGGTCTGTTGGCGTTGTCGCATTTCGTCGCCCAGATCGGTCAGAAGGATCGCCCCGAAACTGTGGACGTGGAGTTCACCTACGGCCCATCTTCACTGCCTCAACGATTCACTACCCAGGGCACGTTCCGTTGGAGCGAGATCCAACAGGCTGCGCAGGAGTTGGTGGATACGGTTCGCCAGACAAAACAACTTCCGTCCGTAGTATGGGTGGCCGGCAAGCCTCTGCGTCCAGAGGATTTCGCAGTCACATTGGCGTCAGCAGTTGCGTCGGAACGCTATTCAAGCGACGTCCCGATGCATCAAGGCGAATTGGAGGCGAAGAGGTTCGTTGCCGACAATTCGCCACAGTTGTGGCAATGGATCATCTTCCCCAAGGGCTTTGATGCACCTGGCATGATGGAGATCGCCAAACTGCAGGCATGGACCATCAAACCGGCAGTCCTGCGCAACAAGAACTGACGTCTCGCTCCTTCTATTCTCCGAGGAGTCTCTCCACGATCTGCCCGGCCGGTACCTCTTCATCGAGCAGGGCAAACAGGGCGGGCCTCCAGGGGTCGAGGCGAAAGGAGACCATGTCCGTGTGGCCGAGGTACCTTGCCTCCCGCAGGTCGTAGATATGGGCCGGGGCGGCCAGCCGCGCCTTGAGGTCCACGGGCCTCTCGAGGTTCTGGTTGCCACCGGCCTGCTTGAGGTCCTCGCTCATCTGGTAGTCGATGTTCCGCTCAAAGGCCAGCAGGCGGGCCTTGCCAAGGCGGTAGCGGTGGATTGCCACGCGGGAGCCTGCAGGCGAAAGGACCACCTCTGGGGCCAGGCCGGGCAGAGCGCCTGCTATCCAGTCTGCCCATGCCAGGTCCGGCTGCTCCTTGAGCCTGGCTGCGGCGTACGTGGCAATGTCACCGGCTCTCGATGTCACCACTGGCTCTGCCCCGGAACGGGCTGCGAAGCACTGCGTCCAGGGAGCGGCCGCTGGGAAGTAGTCTTCAAGGGGGCCCCTCTCGCGGAGCCTGCCGTGCCCATCGAAGAGCCCCGGCGTACCGTCGCTGATCACGGCCCAGTCGCCTGGACTGCCCTTTAGGAAGGCCTGGATCTCCAGGGCCTCCTTGTCTGATAGCGCAACGGACCCAGGGAGCACGAGGACCTTGTACCTGGACAACTCGCCTCTCTCGATCTCGGTTGAGGAGACGAACCGCGGCGAGTAGCCGAGGTCCTGGATGGCCTTGAGCAGTGCCTTGCGGGCCTTGGCCATGTGATTGTGGTCCGCCTCAAAGCTCGAGAATCGCCGCAGCCACGTGGAGCCGTCTTGGCAGGACTCCACGAGCCAATCCACCTGGATGCTCGGCTGGGAGTAGTGGATGGCGATGGGGTCAACCTCTCGCTGTGCCCGTAGGAAGAGCCTTGCCAGGGGCCCGGTCATCTCCCGCAGCGCTGGGGCCAGGGCCCGGGCCTTTTGAGTAAGGGCATAGTCCGGGGACTTCCAGTCTATGCAGTCCTCGCTCCACCACACGATGCAGCCTCGGTCCCCGAGCAGGAGGAGGTGCCAGAGCCTGCGCAGGGCCTGGGGCGTCTGGGACTCGAAGACCGTGGTGACCATGGGCCTGCCCTGCATGAAGGAGCCGAAGATCTCCCTGGAGCAGCCGATGTCATAGGGCTCGACCCAGTCGAGGACCTGCGAGAGTCGGAACAGGTCATAGCCGCCAAAGGCGTGGGGCATCTGGGTGCCCTCAATGCCGACCGGCGTCCTCGGGTCCACCTCGCGCGCGGCCTTGCGGATGTCGTCCAGTGCGCGGGCCAGGGACAGGTCCATGTAGGTCCTGAAGTCGCACCAGGGTGAGAGGTTCCATCGGGTGGGCGACCGCCGTGCAGATGCGGGGTCGAACCGCATACCCTGCAGCCCCTGCCAGTCCGGCTGGCCCTGTGGCAGGACATCGCCCGACGACATACGGCCCTTGATCCTGTCCGTAGTGAACGGCCGCACCTCGTCCCAAGAGGCAAAGCGGGTCTCCCACTGCCGGTTCAAGGCATCGAGGCTCGGGTAGATCGTGCCCAGCCACTCGCGGAGGCCTCTGAGGGCCGCTGGCGAAAAGTCGTAGTCGAAGGGATTCGCCGAGATCGTTACAGACAGTTCGTCGCGGATGTCGTAGGCAATGGGGCGGTTCTCCCGGTTCCGCCTGGCCACTGCGCGGATCTCCTCTCTGGCCCACGTGCGCCAGGCCGGGTCGTCCAGGCAGTAATCCCGGGTGAGGGAGGCCTCGTCGCGGCCCTTTTGCCAGGCAGTGACGAACGCGTCCCAGTCCCCCACCGTTGAGTTCCACTTGAGGCAGAGGCCCTTGTTGACGACGTTCTCCACGTAGTAGGGAACCTTGTTCTCCACAAGCCGGCCCAGGTCGCCGCCGTCGTAGACCATACCCGCGTTTGCGCCCATCTCGCGGAGCCTCTGGAAAAAGAGGGTGACCTTCGTTGGGTCCTTGTAGGCCGAGTCTCCGATCCAGAGGATGGCCCTGTACTGATCGAAGGTGTCGAACCGTGCCTCAGACATGGACTCCGCGTTCAAGAGGGCAGCGGGCGACCAGGCAAGGACCACAAGCCGCATGAGACACACAGACAAACCGTCGTGACCTTGTCTTCGACCACGGGTCATATCGAATTGCCCATAAGGTGCATTCCTTCACGCGGTATGCCAATGCCGCATCGACTTCCGCCCTGCCAGTCACCCATGGTATTGTCCAGGTCCCTTGCGTTCAAGGGGTGTTCACAGGATCGTGCTCCCTTTCGGCCAAATGTAGGGTGCCACGGCGCTCCGCCATTCGCCACGCAGCGCGTGGCGAATGGTACACGTGGAGCCATTAAGTTGAGAAGCAGCAATGATTCTTGGAATTGTAGAATAAATGGCTTGAAGATGCCGAAGAAGCGTATATAATCATCTTGTTTTAGAGGAGACCATGATATGGATTTGGCCGAGCGACTCAGACAAGCCCGCTCTGCGGCCGGGCTGACTCAAAAGCAGGTCAGCGAGCGATGCGGCATTGACGACTCGACATTGAGCGCGTTCGAGAAGGGTGAAAGAGAACCCAGGCTAGGGCACCTGGATAGACTGGCCAGGGTCTACCAGATTCCCCTGAGCTCTCTGCTTGGAGCGCCGATGCCCAGCACGTCAGCGGTTATGTGGCGGAACAAGCTTGAAGACCACAAAGACATCGGACAGCGGTTTCTCACTCTCTGTCGGCTATATCACCAACTTGAGGTGTGGACTTCTGAGAGGCCGCTGCGGGGATTGCCCCAGGTTGACGACCACCTTGGTGACCAGTTTGGCTACAGCCAAGCTGCCGACATGGCTGGTCGAGTACGCAACGACATGGCGATTGGTGAGCGGCCGGGGGAGAGCCTGTACCGGATCCTTGAGGAAGTGTATGGCGTCAAGGTCTTCCATTTTGACCTAGGCAACAAGGGTGTAGCGGCCTCTGCGAACGGCAGCGACTTTGGCCCGGCCATCCTGATGAACAGCAGATGCTCACGTTGGCGACGGAACCATGACCTAGCCCACGAACTCTTCCACCTTCTGACCTGGGATCGCTTTGGGCATGCAGGCAACACACGTAGTCCTTCGGAGGCAGAAGAGAAGCTGGCCACCTGCTTTGCCGGCCACCTGCTCTTGCCTGAGGAGGTGGTGAGAAGAGACCTCGATCGGATAAAGAGCAAGGACGGTCGATTTCCGTTCAAGGACCTGGACGAGATCGCCAGGAGGTTCGACGTGTCTCTTGAGTCCTTGATCTGGCGGATGCACTTTCTGTTCTCATGGCAAGAGCAAACGACCCAGGAGAACGTGGAGAGGGCCCGGAAGTACGTGGAGTGGGCCCCAAGAGACAGCAGCCCGCAGCCTCCTGAGCGGCCTGAGCGATTCAAGGTCCTAGCCATCCAGGCACTGCAGGAAGGGCACCTGTCCCTCGGCCGGTTCGCGGAGTTCATGGGCATCAGCCGCAAGGAGGCGTCGCGGTATGTGAGTGGGACGGAGCCCGACTATGCCGAGACTGCGGCTTCTGCTGCTTGACGCCAACGTGATCATCTTTGCCCACGAGCTCGGCACTCTCACTTCACCAAAGCCTTCCGAGACAGACTCACCAAACAAGGTGAGCAAGAAGGCATTACCGGTGGACCCATCGGCTCGGGACCGACCTGAGCACACCAACGATGCTGGTCAGCAGGAAACCGGGCAACCTGTTCCGGAGTGGCATAATAACTACGTAACCAAAGATACGGCCCCGCTCTCTCCCGGAGAGCCTTGCCCGGTCTTGTGGTTGCCATTACTCCTTGTGTCACATTGGTTTGCTTTCTTGGCGTCAGCTTGCATTTCCCAGGAAGTCCGTATACGTCCGACCAAGTACACGGCGAGCAGATGACTCTCGATGCCGACACTCCGAGCGGCGGCGAGGGGCTGTCATTCATTCGCAGGACATCGGCCGGCTGGGGCGTGTCGTTTGGCCGGCCTTCCGGAGATCCAAAGATGCGGGGCCGCATTCGCGTCAAAGGGGCAACCCATGAATGAAACACCGAACCAGTCACCTTTAGGTCAATTGATCCTCTATCAAACGGAGGATGGAAAGACACGGCTGGAGGTCCGATTCACGACCGACACCGTCTGGCTATCCCAGAGCCAGATGGCGGAGCTGTTTCAGACGACCGTTCCGAACGTGAGCATGCACATACGCAATGTGTTTGCGGAGGGCGAGTTGCGGGCCGAGTCAGTTGTTAAGGAAGTCTTAACAACTGCACCGGACGGGAAGAACTACCAGACCAGGTTCTACAGCTTGGATGTCATCATCACCCATGAGGAGGCCCTGCGAAAGGCGAGGCGGGAGTATGCGAAGTTCCGCCGGCAGTCGGCCGGCGAGCTTTCTCCCGTAGAGCAACACTTCCTGCACGCGGTCAAGGACTTGAAACCGTTGCCCAGCAAAGGCCGGTCACGGAGGAAGAAACTATGAGCAGCCATTTCACCGAAGCCAACACTGTCGAGCAGATGATCCTCGATGCAATCGCCAAGGTTCCGACACCAGGCGTACGAGAGGCCTCTCCTGCCTATGGAGGCGACTTGCTCGGTAGCGAGCTACGCCCGACCCAGTGGGACTACGTGTACGGTCCCCTGCTCCCTCGCCAGGGTAGCGACGTGATGGTGGAACCATGGGTCCGTGAGGCCCTGGTCGGGCTCAACCCTGAGATCGCGGAGCAACCCGACCGCGCAGACGGGGTCATCTATAACCTCCGCGCCTGCATCCTGTCCGTGCAGGCCGACGGCTTGGTAAGGGCTAACGAGAACTTCATGGCCTGGCTGCGGGGCGAGAAGACCATGCCCTTTGGTCCGAACGGTGAGCACGTCCCCGTCCACTTGGTGGACGCCGGCCAGCCCGGCCGCAACCGGCTCACTGTCGCCAACCAATGGACCTTTCAGGCCGGCCCGGTGGAGAAGCGGTTCGACCTGGTCTTCCTCGTCAACGGCCTGCCGCTGGTCATCGGTGAGGCCAAGACGCCCACGCGGAGCGCGGTGACGTGGTTCGACGGCGCGTACCAGGTGAACGAGATCTACGAGAAGCAGGTGCCGGCCATGTTCGTGCCGAATGTCTTCTCTTTCGCCACGGAAGGCCGCCTATTCCGCTACGGCTCGATCCGCATGCCGATTGACAAGTGGGGCCCTTGGCGAGATGAGGACAACCAGGAGGAAGGCCAGCTTCATCACGTCAAGGCCACGGTTGAGGGCATGCTCAGGCCCGAGGTGGTGCTCGACATCCTGCAGAACTTCACCCTCTTCGCCACGGACAAGAAGCATCGACGGATCAAGATCATCTGTCGCTACCAGCAGTACTTCACCACCAACCAGATCGTGGACCGCGTGGTGAAGGGCTACCCGAAGAAGGGCCTCATCTGGCATTTTCAGGGCAGCGGCAAGTCACTGCTCATAGTCTTTGCCGCTCAGAAGCTCCGGATGCACCCGAAGCTGGGCAATCCCACGGTGATGATCGTGGTTGACCGCATCGACCTCGACACCCAGATCACCGCCACATTCAATGCAGCCGATGTGCCGAACATGGTCGGCGTGGCGACGCGGCAGGAGCTGCAGACCCTGCTCGGGCAGGACGTGCGCAAGGTGCTCATCACCACTATTCACAAGTTTGCGGAGGCAGGCGGCAGACTGAACGAACGGTCGAACATCATCGCGATGGTGGACGAGGCCCACCGCACACAGGAGGGCGATCTGGGCCGCAAGATGCGAGATGCCCTGCCAAACGCCTTCCTCTTTGGCCTCACCGGCACCCCCATCAACCGGGCAGACCGGAACACCTTCTGGGCCTTCGGCGCGGATGAGGATGAGAAGGGCTACTTGAGCCGCTATTCGTTCCAAGACTCCATCCGCGACAAGGCCACGCTGCCACTGCACTTCGAGGCGCCAGAGGTGAGGCTGAAGATAGACAAGGCCGCCATCGACGAGGCCTACAAGCAGATCACCGGAGACCTGAGCGAGCAGGATCGAGATGACCTTGCCAAGCGGGCGGCCAAGATGGCTGTGCTGGTGAAGAACCCTGAGCGAGTCCGAGCGGTGGTGAACCACATCGTCAAGCACTTCCAGACCAAGGTGGAGCCGAACGGCTTCAAGGCCCAGGTTGTAGCCTTTGACCGCGAGTGCTGTGTGCTCTACAAGCAAGTGATGGACGGGCTGATCGGGGCTGAGGTCAGCGCCATCGTAATGACCACCGCGCCGGGTGATCCGCCAGAGTGGAAGGAGCACGTTCGCGACAAGGACGCCGAGGAAAAGCTGCTCGACCGCTTCCGCGATCCAACCGATCCGCTCAAGTTCGTCATCGTGACCAGCAAGCTCCTGACCGGCTTTGACGCACCCATCCTCCAGGTGATGTACCTCGACAAGCCCATGAAGGACCACAACCTCCTGCAAGCCATCTGCCGGACCAACCGGACCTTTGGCCAGGAAAAGACCCACGGCTTGATTGTGGACTACATCGGCATCTTCGATGACGTGGCGAGGGTACTGAATTTCGACGAGAAGGCCGTCCAGCAGGTGGTCTCAAATATCGACGAACTGCGCAAGGTCTTGCCGCTGCAAATGCAGACGTGCCTTGCATTCTTCCAGGGAGTGGACCGGACCGTGGGGGGCTACGAGGGCCTCATGGCGGCACAGCAATGCCTGCCCAACAACCAGGCGAGGGACAGGTTCGCCGAACAGTACATCGTGCTCGGCACCATCTGGGAGGCCCTCTCCCCGGACACGTGCCTCAGCCCCTACGAGACCGACTATCGCTGGCTGACCATGGTCTACGAATCGGTCAAGCCGCCCAGCGGCAATGGGAAGCTTCTGTGGCATTCGCTCGGGGCGAAAACCATCGAGTTGATCAACGCCAACGTCCACGTCGAGTCTGTGCGCGACGATCTGGAGACCCTCGTGCTCGACGCCCAGGTACTCAGCGACATCATCAAGGACGCGGACCCGGCCAGGAAGGGCAAGGAGATCGAGATCAAGCTCGTCGCCCGGCTCCGCAAGCACTTCGGCAACACCAAGTTCACCGCCCTTGGCGAGCGTCTGGAGAAGATCAAGGAACGTCACGAACAGGGATTCCTCACCAGCCTGGAGTTCCTGAAGGAGATCCTCGAATTGGCGAGGGACGTCGTCGAGGCAGAGAACGAAACCAACCCCGTCGAGGAGCGGGACAAGGCCAAGGAGGCCCTGACCGAACTCTTCAAGGAGGCCAGGAACGGCAACACCCACATCATCGTCGAACGGATCGTCAACGACATCGACGAGATCGTCAAGAGGGTCCGCTTCGATGGCTGGCAGCACACCACCCAGGGCGAACGCCTGGTGCAGAAAGAACTCCGCAAGACCCTTCTGAAGTACCAGCTTCACCGGGACCAGGAACTCTTCGACAAGGCCTATGCATATATCCGGCAGTACTATTGATATCCCTGATCGCCAAGGACAAGTCCCTTGAAAACATGCCAGGCGACTGCTACAGGCTGATTGTTGTAGCGTGAACTGACTGACCATCAGTCCGGTTGGCACGGTAGATCGTGGTCTTGGCCGTACAGGGGCCGAGGATCGCGACAAAGGCATCAGGGGCCTGGTTGTTGCAGCGATGGTATCCGGTACTTGTCTATTTGCGCTGTGTGGGCAACGCCTGCTTGACGATCGCCGCTATCTCTGCCTTGGCAGCCCGCTGATCCCCCCGGAGCTTGGGCAGCCATCTATCGATCGAGTTCTTGCACTTGGGACAGACGCTGGTCGGTTCTGTCATGCGTGGCCCCCTTGTGCTTGCCCAGGAATTGGCCCTTCCCCGTCAGCCGGTACTTCTACAGCCGGCTATTAGGCTTGTCCGGGATGGTGTATTCGATCAATCCGTCCGCCAAGGCCGGGTGGAGATAGTTCGCTCTGAAGGTGGGGCGATGCTTGATTCGCAGCGCCAACCGCAGTCCGCCAGCGGATAGCTCTCCCGGCTGGAGGATTACCAGGATACGCTCGACTGGGTCGCCGACTCTGGCCTTACTCTGACCTGACTCTGGCCTGATTCGGACGCAACGGTTCGCCCCAGCACGCTGACACAGAACCGCGCCACCGCCGCACCGGTGATCTCTGCGAATTCGGGCGTGCGCATCCCAGCCGCCTTGCACATGTCCACGACACGGTTCGTGCCGCGACCCCACTTCTCGACCAGGCCGGCCCGATAGAAGACGTCCGCGATACAGGAATTCCGCTGCACGGACTGGTGTTCCTTTGTGATCATGTCAACCTCCATCTTACCTGAAACACCCGCTCACAGGAATGCCATTGCCTCAACTGCTTCTCGACCCGGGTAATCAGCTCGGCCCAGCGTTGGGCGATCACAATCCCGGCCTCGATGGTCTTGCCCAGGCCCACCTCATCGGCCAGGATCACACCGTTGGACAAGGGCGATCGCAGGGCAAAGAGGGCCGCGTCCACCTGGTGAGGGTTCAGATCCACCTTGGCGTTCGCAATCGACCTGGACAGGGCCTCCACACTGCCCGACGCCTCGTTCAGCGTGAGAGCATCGGCCCAATACCTGGCGTGGTATGCCGTGTAGCCTGGTGCCATCTCCCTATCCACACGTCCACGAAAACTGACTCCCTTGGAGGCTTATCCGTGGGTTTCCATGGATGACAAGAGTCTAGCTGAGAAAACCCTGAACATCAATGTCCCAGGGCCTTCTTTCGCTGCCTTTGTGATCGACAGGGAGTTGTCGTAGGTACTTGGTGAATTGACTGACCATCAGTCCGGCTGCGATATTGGCACAGTATGCGGCCTGACCAGCACAATGATGCCTGCAGGCCCTTGGCCAAAGGGCCTGACTGCTGGGCTGGGCAGTCTATTTCCGCTGCGTGGGCCAGGCCTGCTTGATGAGCACATAGAGCATACCCAGGAAGCCGACGAAGAAGCCTGCGAGCAGGAGCCAGGGGCTCGTGTGCAGGGCCTCGTCGAGTTTGTAGCCGAGGTAGCTGAAGACGCCGAGCACGCCGCAGAATTCAATACCTATTCCGGCCCATCGCAGGTAGTCCCCCTTGTCGTTGTCCTGTTGTGAGTTGCCTTCCTGATGCATAGAACACCTTGCACTGGCACCATTCTACCACCTCGCCAGGTAGATCAGGCCCGTTTTGCAGGGAAATCCTGAAGAAAATCGATCTATTGATTCTCCCATCCCCCTGGTGGGTTCGAGCATCGAATCGCAGGGATTCCCACAGCGTTTTGGAGGAATGGGTAGGCCAGAGAAGAGAGGGCCTTATCGCCTGGCGATGATATGGCAGGCCAGCGGCCTGCCCAGTCGATCCTGAAACAAACAAAGACCAACGCACCGCGGAGATTGATGAAGCGGCCCTTGCACCCAAAGGACCGAGAGGATAGCATAGGCACTTGACTTCGAGAAAGCTCGTTCAGTTCAAACAGTGCACCCCGCGGCCATTCGCCAAAGGGGTGAGGCTTTGTCTTGGCAGAAAGGGGAGAGATGAGGCGTATTGTCATCCCTGCCGATCTCGCCGGACCTGACCAGCGGGTCCTGCGTCGGGCCATCAAGCTACGGCTTGCAGCCGTTGCGATGGCACTGGTCTGTGGGCTGGCGCCCGCAACACGGGCCGAACAAGCGGGCCTGATCCGGATCTCCGGCACGATCGGTCCGGCCACCGCGACCTACGTCCAACGCGCCATCGACCAAGCGGCTGCACAGAACTGCGTCTGCCTGGTCATCCAGCTCGATACGCCGGGCGGCCTGCTGGAGTCGACCAAGGAGATCGTGCAGTCACTCTACGCCTCGTCGGTACCTACGGTCGTCTACGTTGCGCCCGCGGGTGCCACAGCGGCCAGCGCCGGCTGCTTCATCACCCTGGCCGCAGATGTGGCGGCCATGGCTCCGGCTACGAGCATCGGGGCTGCGCATCCGGTCGAGATGGGTGGGGCTGGCAGCAGACAAGAGCCCGACGAGGTCATGAAGAAAAAGCTCGAGAACTTCGCAACGACCTTCATCGAATCCATCGCCGAGCGGCGCCATCGCAACGTGGAGTGGGCCCAAACCGCGGTCCGCGAGAGCGCTGCGGTCACTGCGGACAAGGCCCTCGAATTGAAGGTCATCGACATCCTGGCCAAGGACGTCCCCGATCTGCTCAACCAACTCGACGGGCGCCAGGTCAATGGCAAGTCACTGCACACCGCCTCTGCTGAAATCCGCGAGGTACCCATGCTCATGCGGGAGAGGGTCTTTCAGATGCTCTGGCGTCCGGAGGTGATGTTCATCCTGATGCTCATCGCGATGTACGGGATCATCGGTGAGTTGAGCAACCCGGGCGCGATCCTGCCTGGGGTCGTGGGGGCCATCGGGCTGGTCCTGGCGCTCTACATGGCCTCCGTGTTGCCGATCAACGTCGCGGGGCTCGCCTTGATCGTACTCGCGGTAGGGCTGTTCATCGTGGACATCTTTGCGGTAACACACGGGGTGCTGACCGCAGGCGGAATCATCTGCTTCTTTCTCGGAGCCCTTATGTTGTTTGACACAGCGGGACCGGCGTTTCGTCTGTCACTGGCATTGATCATCCCTGCAACGCTCGTGACGGCCGCCTTCTTCGCCTTTGTCCTCGGGGCTGGGCTGCGGGCGCAATGGCTGCCCGCCAGGGCGGGCAAGGAAGGCATGATAGGCAAGGTGGCTACGGCCCTGACGCCGATCACCCCCCAGTCCGGGAAGGTGTTCGTGGAAGGGGAATACTGGAACGCGCACAGCGACGCCCCCATCGACCAAGGCAGACCCGTCGAGATCCTCGGGGTGCAGGGGCTGAGGCTGTACGTAAAACCCAAACCATAGGAGAACGAATCATGAACGATATGAAGAACTTCCCGCCACTGCTGACATGGGCGATCCCCATTGTGATCCTGGCGTTCATTGTGTTGCCGCAGATGATCCGCATCCTGCGGGAGTACGAGCGGGGGGTGATCTTCCGGCTGGGCAAGCTGCTGCGGGCCAAAGGGCCCGGGATCGTTCTGCTCATCCCCATCGTGGACCGTATGGTGAAGGTCGATCTGCGTGTGATCACCATCAACGTGCCCCAGCAGGAGATGATGACCCGCGACAATGTGCCGGTCAGCGTGGACGCCGTGGTCTATTTCCGCGTCATCGACCCGGAGTCGGCTATCGTCAAGGTGGAGAACTTCCTGAAGGCGAGCTCGTTGATAGCCCAAACCACGCTGCGGAGCGTGATCGGACAGGCCGAGCTGGATGAACTGCTCTCGCAGCGAGAGAGGATCAACCAGCACCTGCAGGAGATCATCGACCGTCAGACCGAGCCGTGGGGGATCAAGGTGACCGCGGTCGAGGTCAAGGACGTGGTGCTGCCTGACACGATGAAGCGGGCCATGGCCGGACAGGCCGAGAGCGAGCGGGAACGCCGCGCCAAGATCATCAACGCCGAAGGCGAGTTCCAGGCCGCGGAGAAACTCGTGCAGGCCGGCGCGATGATCGCCAAGCAACCCATTGCCCTGCAGCTACGCTTCCTGCAGACCATGCGTGAGATCTCCTCAGAGCGGAGTACCGTCATGTTCCTGCCTCTGCCCATCGAGTTGTTCGCGCCATTCCTCAAGAAATCCGGTGAGGACTCCAAGTAAAGGAACTGAGTCCCAGGCTGAGGTGGACTGACTATCGTCGGTATGTCTGTCGGAGGCGTTGTCCTAACGACGCCATCAAGGCCTGGCAGATGAACGGTCGCTGCATCCCGTGAGCCGAAACCCCGTACGTGGGAGATCCTATGTAGCGATGAGGCACGGATGAGCATTTGACCTACACAGGGACGACCCTAAGGTCGACCCCAAAGACGTGCTGGGATCTGAATCGGCATCAATCATCTCAGATCGCCGAAATGGGCCGCCTCTGGAACGCTCGGCTCATCGAGCAACTGAATGATTGTCGAAGGCCCCAGATCAACCGGATCGCCCCAGGCCCGCAACGCCCAGACGATCTTCTTGTCAGGTGTGACTTCCAGCGCCTGCACGGGAGCCGTCTTGGGATCCGCCGGCCCCTCCCACTGATTGAACCAGGTGTTGATGAGTGTGTTCCCACTGGGCAACCGCGTCGCGGTTTGCATCGAATTGAATCTATAATCCGGGACGTCGGCAGGAGTGAATTCCAAGACCGTGCCGCCTTTGGGGTCTACCTCGCGGACCATCCTGGCACCGCAGATCAGCGTGTTGCCGTTCTTCAATCGCAGCGCGGACCAGGTGGCGATTCCCGGCGTGTGCGACCAGACTTCCTTGCCGGTCGAGTCGTATTCGACGATCTTGCCCAGATCCATGTGCGCCACGAGCAGCGTGCCAGCCTCGGTGAGGCGTGCATGTCGGAAATGCCCGTGTACGCTCTTTGGATTCCTGACCGGGACAACGAACTCGCGTTCGGTCCGGCCGGTCACGACGTTCACGACGACAACCTTGGCGGGATCGCCGTTTTGCACGAAGAGCACTCGCTCCTTGCCGATCGCCTGCGAGGTATGCACCTCGGTGTTCGCCGGTGCATCGTAGTGCCAGAGCACCTTCTTGTCCGGGTTGATCAACGTCACGCCGAATTGGTGCGCGAAGAGAACGTTGCCGTTGGACAGCAGCATGGCATCGCTGATTTCACCCTTGGTCGTGCGATCGTGAAATTCCCAAACGACCTTTCCGCCGCGCACGATATACATGTCCTGGGTCTTGGCTTCTCCGGCGTAGAAGAAGTCGTGTTGCGTCAGGCCTCTGCCTGGCAGGATGGCTGGAAACGCCGGCCTGTCGGCCGGTGCGGCGACCGGAACGGGCCTGGCTTCCTCTGCATAGGCAGCCGTGAACATGCAAGCAACGCCAGCGGCAAGAGCCAGCCGGACCATGCGGATCGTTCCATTTCGGTTCATGGGAGCAAGTGTAATCGCTCCCGGCCCCTGAGGCAATAGGTAGGGCCTGGAGGATAGGCTCTATACGATCCTGGGCTTTCCGCCAGCGTTGTATGCGGTACACCTTCATGGGCTAGCCGAGTCGGACGAGCCATGCGGCTGAGATGCCACCATGCCTCGGCTTGCGTCAACTGCTATTCACTGCCTCCAGGGCTGACCCCATTGGCTTGACCCCCGTTGGCGTCGATCTGATGCGGATTGTGACACAGGCTGACAGCCGGGAGCCGCGCGGCTATCCCCCGTCGCTCAATAGGTCTCCAGCCAGTGAGCAGCCATGAGTTGAAGGTCAACGAAGTCAACCCGGCAATCGCCGTTGACGTCCCCGGCAATGATAGTCTCACAAGGAACCTTGCCGAAGTAGGATTTGCTCGCCTCTGCAGTGCCGCCGTAGGCGCCCATGTTGACTCGACCTCCGTTGGGGAAGGGCTCAAGCCCTACCGGAGTATTGGGATCGCCTGCGTCTATGCACGGACTGGTGACGTCGTCCTGGACCCAGGTTTGGCTGTTGGGATCCCAGCGGCCGGCCTGGCTCTTGAGGTGATAGTCGCCGTCGACCCAGAAGTCGTCGTTTGGCTTGTCTGGAGTTCCATTAGGATCCCAGTAACCATCGTTCACAAACAACGGATCGGTCATCAGCCACTCACCGGAGAGCCGCGTAAATGGATCATAGACATCATTGACGTCCTTCCCCAAGAGACTGCTCACAACATGCAATCTCATGACAAAAGGAAGTGGATCGCCCTCCAATTCCATGTCATTGCCGACATAACCAGCACAATTGCCCCACACGATTGAATTGTACAGATAGGATATGTCGCCGCCGTCTGGCCCGCATGAGATCCCACCGCCTAGGCCTCTGTTGCCTGTTCGGTTTCCGCTCACAGTACAGTTGACGAACTGATGACTGCCAGAACAGTATATCCCTCCTCCTCGGCTCGTGGCGATATTCCCAACAACCAGACAATTCAACACTCGGCAGTTTCCGTAGAGGGCCATTCCTCCACCTCTGTCGTACCCGGTCCAACTCGCTGTGTTCTCCCTGATGACGCAATTCTCTACCCGAACATCTGACCCATAGGCAGCAATTCCCCCACCATCTCTGGCCACATTGCCGATGATAATACAATCCCTTATGGTTGGGCTGCTGTCTTCACAATAGATCGCGCCACCACTATACGGTCCCATGTACCCTTGGGTCACTGTTAATCCCTGGACGACGGAATCGGCATCCTCATGGGAGTGAAAGTAGAAGCCCCGGTGATACTCCGGCTTAATCAATTGGGGTGGGCCAAGAATCTGGCCGTGACCGCCGCATTGGATGATACAGGATCCAGGGCCAGCCTCACTCTTGAGGGTGATGGCCTTGCCCTTGAAGTCGATGTCCCGGTTGCCATCGCCGCTGTACGTGCCCGGGGCCACCAGCACGGTATCGCCATTCATGGCCGCGTCGATCCCCGCCTGGATGGTGGGCCAATCCCCTGGGACCCGCCGGGTCTCTGCGAACACCCCACACGACATCACTAGAACCACGACGATACCCGGGAGAATCGCCATTCTTGTCCACCGCGGTTTCTCGTTTGACTTCATAGACTATGCTCCTGCACCCTACACGTCCTATGATACCCAAGTAGGGCATCTGATTTCAATAGCTCTGTGCGTCAATTCTGGCCCCCCGTCAGAAGCCGGCATCCTGCCGCAGAATCCGCCATTTCATCGCTTGTCGGCGCACCTCTGCCGCAGTCTTCTCATAGGTGAACCTTCTCTATTTGGGACTATTCGGCTCCGTCGATCCCTTTCCAGGCAAAGGTGCTGGGGGCCTCGTGTCCGCTGGATTGTCGGTTGAGGAAGCGGGTTCGAACATGAGCCATTTGGTCTTGCCCTCCTTCCACCAGTTGAGGCATTCGGAACGGGCCGCATTCTCCTTCACCAGGACACCGCTCCTTCTTTGAGGCCCCCGCCTACGGTCGTTGAGGAGTCTTGAGACCGCCGGGATGAGGGACTCATCCCCCTTGTCGATGTGTTCGATCATGTGGGGCAGGCTGGCAATCCCTCCGCGGGACATCTCATCCATCACATAATTCTGCGAGGGTTTGTCATGGGGTCTTTCCTGGCGCAACCGCTGCCACTTGATGTAGTACTCCTCGAACTGCCGCTTGGCGAACCTGTCTCCCTCCTTCAACCAGTGTTGCCAAAGGGCCTTGTACACCTTGTCAGGCTCCAGTTGTCCCAGTTCTGGGAAGTCAGGCACCGTGTATATACCACTCTTGGTGGAGTACTTGAGCCGGAATTGAACGCCGGTCAGGCATTCGAGGCAACGGTGGATCGTGTAGTCGAACTTGCCCTGTGTTGAGGCATACTCGATAATCGGCCGGACGGCCCTGACATCACCGAGCCGGACGAGGGCATATATGGCGTCCCCTCGTCCCTGCGATCGAAGGGCTGTCAGCAATGGCTCTACCGCATTGGGATCCCCCAGGTAGCCCAAGCCAAGGGCGGCGTAGTCCGCGATATGGTAGTGATCCTTCTCGTCGCTGGTGACGATGGACTTGTCCTCCCAATGCTCACCCCTTTGCAGGGCATCTACGAGGGGATTGAAGGCCCGCGGATCTCCCATAGAGCCCAGACAGAGCGCAGCATAGCACCTTGCGATATGGGAGTACATCCCGCCACGTGCCTTCAACTCAGCCTCGGGCCAGTCCGAGCCATTCGTAAGGACCCCGATCAGAAAGGGCACCGCGTCGCGAGTAGCCAGGCCTTTGACTGGCTCAAACCCAGGCCCCGGTATCTCCATGCCTTCTGAGCTGACTAGGCGAAACCCTGCTCGCACGCTGCCGGCCATCCTGACCGCCGACAGGAGAAGTGCCGAATAGGATGGATTTGGCGGTTGGCCTCGACACCATTCGGGGACCCCCAAAGGGCCGGCTGCGAGACCCAGCACAAGAAGACAGGCCACCTTGATGCTACGTGGACTTGCCATGGCTACGTCCTTTCATTCCAGGCGACTCGGGACTCTGATGGGTGATGGCTTGTACATTGGAAGTTATCTCCACCAGTCCACCTGCGGGACTGCTCTCTTGGCATTGGTCCCGCAGTGGATCTCCCCGGTGCCAGTATGCAGAGGCCAGCAATCCACGAAGTTCCCGCCCACGGTCTGCCGCACTTTCTGCTCAAACACATCGTTGCCCTGGCTATCCCGTGGACCATATGGCTTTGGAATATACAGACTCCCCCCCTTGTTGAGGAGATTGACCATTCCCGGGACAAGGGCCCCCGCCGAAGAGGAACTGGTGAACAAGGCAGGGATACGGATGAAACAGGACGCAGCAAAGGGTCCTCTGGGCTCAGAGAGATCTGCTTTCGCTGTATCGATATAGCTCTGGCAGGCTGCCTGCCACGACCACTTGTCAGCCCAGAGTTTCCTGACAATTGTGCATGCAGGTGTGCCGTATAAAGCTGAAGGAACGCCCGACGTATACACGCAGCCATAAGCGCCCTCCATCTTTGACTTCTGCACCAGGACATAACGACAGGTTTCATCCGGTTCAGAGTCCCAGCCACCCTCGATCGTGACACTATTGGCGCTACTGGCACCAATCTTCTTGATCTGGACCGGAAACGCATCCCTATCCTGGTACGCCGTGAACGTCATCACGTAACCCCCGGTCCAGTCGGTAGTGGACCAGTCCTTGGTATTGGTATCGTCGAACATGGTTGCGCCATCCACTCCTGTGACAACGCCGAATTCCTCCTTGCCCTCAAAGAACATGGCCCGGTACTCTGACCTCGCAACAAGCGTGTAGTGCCAGGTGTCATTGTCATTGCCTGGGAAGGATGGCAGCCATCGCCTCCCCTTGCCGTCATAGACTTTTATCTTCGTAGCGTCATTGCTCACGATCTGCCGTACCTGGATCACCCCATTCCCCGAGTTCTCTATCTTCACAGAGCCTCCCGCCCATTGGTCGTCCGTCCAATGCTTGTTGGTGTTGTCGGTATCCTCGAGATACTCGGTATTCCCGCCTGTGGCAGTGCCCTCGTACTGTGTGTCGTCGTTAACGAGTTGCTGGATTAACGAGAGACCCAAGTCCGTGTCTGCAATGAGCACTCTGTCGGCACCCAGGAAACTCACCAATTCATCGATATGTCCGACGTACAGGAAGCCGGTGGACTCGGACTGCAAGACGGGTTGCACACCCTGGGCTTCAATAAAGCTCTTCAGATCTGCGGTAAAGCCTTTTCCTACAACGACAATCCCGCAGGGCCGGACCTGTCCAGCATAGGTCACCGACTCGGTCGCCTGGATGTCCCCCCCGTAGTTGCCTGCCACGTTCCCGGTACCGTAGGTGAAAACGCCGAGGTCCGGTCCAAGCAGGGTACGGGGCCAGGAATCGAGACTACGATCCTGCCGCGGCAGATCCCATGCAACGGACATATGACCTCCCGGCCACTTGGTATACCCAATCTCGGCTGCATCTTGGAGCCATGGGTCTCCGGGGTAGGTTGTGTCAGGACCCACAGGCACAATGATCGTCCCTGTTCCCGCTATCTCGTCATCCTCATCTACCGAAGGACAGTTAGGCGCATACACCTGCTCCGCAGCGGCCGAATCCGGCAGCAGGATAAATGGCGACGGCCGCAACTTCACCGTATCGCTTAGAATCAGATTCCCACCAGGATCCCGGAGCTTCAGTGTCAGCGAACACTCTTCAACGGCAGTGCCACCGTGCATCCCTGAGAATCGGAACGCCTCAGCAAAGCAGTCAAATGAATCGCCCATCCGATTGGTGACGTCAACGCTTTGGGTCCAAGTATAAGCCCAATCGCTACCGCTCCCGCTCGCGACCGACCCCAAGATGGGTCGAGCGCCTCCGACGCCAGGGGTACTCCCATCGAATACCTGCACCAAGTGAGGATCGTCAACCCCTATCTCCATCTGGGCCGTCCAGCCACTTGGCAGGCTTGCCCCGTGAATTACCACCTTCAAAAAGTCTTGAACATCCGCCGTGCCGTTAATGTGGTCATCATCGCAGTCAGGTACTCCATCACTGTCATCGTCATCAATGTTCACCGGCACGATCGCTGACTGGGACTCCTCCAAGCATTCCTCCGCCCACGTACAGTCAACGGTCCCGTTGCGGTTGGAGTCCACGTCAATGTCCACCAACTGCAATACAGTCACATCGACCGTCTGGGGCGAAGCCCACGTCTCCAACCCACCGTCAGGGTCCACAAAGACCCTGATCTGATCGCTCTGGCCGGGGTCAGTCGGCGTTATCCCCTCGACGTAGAACTCTCTCGTCATCGAGGCTTGGGTGAATCCCAACAGGCTCGCCGGAATGCCGGCGTCCGGCGGAATGTAGTGGCCGCCGGCAATGATGCTTGACGGCGTCCTGGGCCCTGACTGGTTGGCCGTCCATATCCGTAGCTTCCCGGCCTCTGTGGGGAGAACGTAGGGTGGATTCGCGTTATCCGACGGATCCGACGCTGAGTACACAAACCTCAGTTTGGCTACAGCCGGATTGAGCATAGCATCCAACTCTACCTGGAACCCCTTGAAGAACCCCAGTCCAGCCGGAGGGGTTTCCTGCCAGTCTGCATACCCTGGGGTACCATCTGCATCGAGATCATACAAGTTGGCCAACACCTCCAAGGTGGTTGGTGTCAGATTGAACGCCATCGCCTTTCGGAATGTCATCGTCGAGGCCACCAGTGTGGTGCCCTCCGGCGTGGTCACCGTCAATCGCACGGTAACAGGTCCAACATAGCCATCAGCACCCGAAATGTCCACCCACACAGAGGCGGGAACAGGGGCTGTACTGCTGCCCAGAGTCCACATGGGGGACACCACCTGAGTGCCAGCCTGGTCGAGATAGACGCGGATACGGCTCTGCCCCCCAGCAGGGATCTCCTCCACCAAGCTTAGCGTTCCGCCGCCGGCCAATCCCTGGAAGGCCGCCAGAGAGACTTCCACAAGCCTCCCGTATGGTACTGTCATGTCGCCGCTGGGTACTGAGGAGCTCACGACCGTCAAGCTCTGTGGGGTAGCCAGCACAGGCTCGGACCCGTCCCCAGGGTCCCACGTCAACCGTAGCCGGATGTCCGCCCATGAAGTACTCAGACTCAGGCCCTCCACGTATAGTGTGGCCGGCACCGTCTCACCCGACAGATCCCACGTCCCGGGCAGCGTGATCTGATGCGTCGCCGCCCCTCTGGGCCAGGCGTCCCAAACCCGGATCCGGTCCGCCACGGATACGACCGCACCGGCCGCGTTGACCGCCTCCAAGCGGACCTGACCAACGTTCACCCAATCCTCAGGGCCCGCCACTGAGACCTGCAAGGGCTCCGCCTGCCCTACGGCCACTGCAGATTTGACCATCGAGAGACCCACGTCCACGCCCACCAGGTACATAGCCTCCACATCCACCAACTCGGCCAATGGACTATGCAGCGACAGTCCCAGCCCCCCCTCGTTCTCTCCATAGACCTCATAGTACACCGTCCGCGATACAGACCCATTGCCCGGGGACCTTACCCATTCAGGCCCTAGCGATGACAGGTTCCATCCATCATGAGGAATCTGCACAGGGGTGCTCTTGCCTTCATCCTGCCAGAGCTTCAGGCCCTCCGAGCCGAGGCAGTAGGCCCCGAGCTTCAGCGTGCCACTGGCCAGCCACCCGGGCTCGAACCCTATCTCGACCGGCACCAAGGTCCCTGGCTTGACGTACCATACCCCTGACTCGGTCTCCCGATCGGCCCTCTTCAAAACCGCGTCCACCACCGTCAAATCTGCAGTCGCGTCATGCTCCGCAAGTCCTGACGCCGCCCTCCGGTACGAAACATGTACGCCTATGTCGTTCGCCTGGTCGCTGACTATCGCACCTTCCACGTACACTGTCTGCGGCACTGTGTCCAGCGAGAGGTTCCACGTCTTCGATGGGCCGATCGAAGTCTCTCCGTCGCTCCCATACAGTACTATCCGCTGCGGGTCGTTGACGCCTGGGACCGTGCCATCTGCTCGTACGACCTCCACGGTCAGGTACCCACTGAGGGATACTCCAGGCGGGGTGACTGTCATGCCAAGGTCGATCGCCTTCTGATAGTACCT
>Ga0209777_10000238_pt1 | contig 96589 bp, 85 predicted proteins | sample FrelakmetHBP12HB_FD_187147 | JGI IMG/M metagenome (GOLD analysis project Ga0209777, IMG submission 187147) | Freshwater lake sediment microbial communities from the University of Notre Dame, USA, for methane emissions studies -HBP12 HB (SPAdes)... | ecosystem: Environmental > Aquatic >...
TAGGCCGCCTTGACGCCATCCGGCGAACGCGGTCCGACTCGACCTGCCCGAGGTGCAAGCCGGCGATGAGCCGGACGACCAATACCGGAGGGCGGCCCGGACGCTGTCGACATGGCGCGTGAGCGGCACGATCCGAAAGGACAGCCAGCCCAGCATCTACTGCTACGAGCAGACCTACCGAATCCACGGCATCGACCAGGTTCGGACGCAGCGCGGCTTCTTCGCCCGGCTGCGCCTGGAGGACCTGGTTCCCGGTTCCGGCGTAATGCCCCATGAGAGGACCCTCTCAGCGCCGAAGGAAGACCGCTACAAACTGCTCCTGGCAACCGCGGCGAATACCAGCCCGGTCGTCGGGCTGTTCGCCGATCCGAGCGGTCGGGCGGTCCGGGCTTTGGCCGCCATCGCGTCCGGTGCCCCGGATGCCGATGTCACCGATGACGACGGCGTCCGCCACCGCCTGTGGGCCGTGCCGGAGGAAGGACCACAGGGGAACCTGGTCAAGTTGCTGCTCCATGCCGCAGGCAAGAAGCCCATCACCATCGCCGATGGCCATCACCGTTACGAGACTGCGCTTCGATACCGCGACGCGCGCCGGTCCAACAAGACCGGCGAGGCCGATCCCCCGGCCGACTACGTGATGATGCTGTTCCTTGAGACGACGAAGCAGAAGCTTGTGGTGCTGCCGACCCATCGGATCGCCCGGGGACTCGGTGACGACGGCACGCGCGATCTGCTGGATCATGCCCAATGGCTCTTCGATATCGAGCCGGCGGAAGGTCGGGCTGATCTGGAGCGCGCGTTCGCCTCGATCGACGCGCCCGGCGGAAAGGGTCGCTTCGGGCTGTGGACCAGGGATGGCGGTGCCCTCCTTCGGGCCCGGCGCGATGCCTTCGTGACGTCCCTTGACCGCGGCGGCCCGGCGCTCCGCCGTCTCGACGTCACGCTGCTCGAGGCCGCCCTGAATCGGTTGTGCGGCATCGATGCGGCCTCGATTTCCGGTGGCGCCCTGGCTTACAGCAAGTCCGTTTCCGAGGCCCTCGATTGGGTGGACGAGCGCAAGGACGGCGCGGACGCAGCGTTCCTGCTCGACCCGACGCCCGTTGCCGAGATCATGGCCGTAGCGTCCGAGGGCGACCTGATGCCCCAGAAGTCGACTTACTTCTACCCGAAGGCCCTCACCGGCCTGGTCATCAATCCCCACGAGTGGTAAGACCGATGAGTGGCGAGGCCCGCGGATGGGACGAGTCGCAGGAGACTGCACAGGATGATCCGAGAATGAGCGACGATATCCGTGACGAGCTCGACGTTCCTCGACCCCATTCGGTTGGCGCGACCGGCCGTCCGATCCGCAAGGACGAGATGGAGGTGCCCGATCTCGGGTTGTACGTGGAATCGTGGATGCCGGAGCGGCGGTCTCGCCGACGCCCGCTGCTCTTCATCCATGGTGAGTTGACCGGGTCGTGGATCTGGGATCGATACCTCTCGTATTTCGCCGGCCGCGGCTGGGAAGGCCACGCCCTCAACCTGCGCAACCACTTCTGGTCCGAGACGACGGAGATAGCCAGCGTCGACTTCGAGGACTACGTGGAGGACGTCCTCGCGGTAATGGGCAAACTCGGTAACAACGTGGTGGCCGTGGGCCACGGCATGGGCGGCTTGCTGGCGCTGAAAGCTGCCGAACGGCATTCGGTCGGAGCGGTGGTCCTGCTCGACAGCGAACTTCCCCGCGACCTGCGGCCGGCGGTTCGGCCTCATGAGCTACGCGAGATCCCCGACGTCTACGGGCGGGACCACATCGGGTGGGAGACGCTGCCGGAGAAGCTCCAGCGTGACAACCGCGACCTCACGATCGCCGACATCGTTCGGTTGCAGCACCTCTTCGGGCAGAGACCGCACGAATCGGGCCTGGTCAAGCGCGAGATCCTCGAGGGCATCGCCATCGATCGGTCCCGCCTGGTCGGCGTTCCGATACTGGTGGTGGGCGCCGGTTTGGACGGAAGCTCGTCTGCGACGGACGCCGAACGACTGGCCGACTGGCTGGGCGGGACCTACGAGCCATTCGGTGCGCATTCGCACTACGGCCTGGTCATTGGCGAGTCGAGCTTTGAGCAGGTCGCCGACGGCGTCAGGGCGTTCCTGGAATCCCACCGGATGTAGGCCGTGCTCGGCGCGGCCCTGCGGCCCACCGAAAAGTGGTGCGGCCCCGGCTGCGTCGCCGACCTGGAACCCCCGTCGCAGCCGTGCGGTCGTCGGTTGGCGCGCACCGGCGTGGCCTGCTATTATCCCGCCCGGCTCGCCCCGGGGCGGCCATCGATGCCGCATTCGTCTAGAGGCCCAGGACACCGCCCTCTCAAGGCGGAGATCATCGGTTCGAATCCGATATGCGGTACCAGCTCGCGCCACCCAACGCCCCCGGACGGCGTCCAGGGGGCGTTCTCTTCTCGAGGCCCGACGCCGCATGGCGGCCCATTCCGCCGCCGCCCGGGTGCCTCGCACTGGTTTGGGATCCTGGACTTGCTCTCGCCCGCCTTTGGGTCCGGCAAGTCCGCGCATGGCCGACCGGCGGCCTCATCGGGGCCGTTTGCAGCCGCCTTGCGCAGTCTGATCGACTCGCTCGCGCCGCTCGAAGGGGCGGGCGCCGAACGGACGTTCTGTGGAGAACTTCGTGGAAGACTTGGTGGAGAAACCCCCTTCCCGTTGGGCTTGAGCCCGCCTAGCATGCACGCAACCTGCCGCTGAGGAGAGACGCGGAGGGATCCGAATCCGGTCCTGGACCGAGTCTGCGGTCCGTTTCGGGGCTCCGCGATTCGGGCGGGCACGGAAAGGGAGCAAGTGCATCTATGGATCCGCGCAGGCGCCCCGAGGACCCAGCCACCGACGCCGCCCTCGACTTCGTACGTTTCTGTCACAGGCGCAAGCGCGCCGGTTGGCCCGAGCTCTACGACGAGATATGTCACGTCGCGAGCCGTGGCCTGTACCACGGTTGGGGTTTCGGAGAGCTGGCAGAGCACGGCATAGCATTCGGCCTGGCCGAGATGCCGCGGCTGGCGGGACTCGTCTCCGAAATCGTGCGTCAGGAAGCCGAGCGACGCCCTCGATTGATACTGGGAGCGATGACTCCGGTCGGCGGTCTCGCGGAGGCGAGGGAGGAGCCGGCAGAGGACGCGCGTCGCGCCGGCGCCTTCATTGGAGCGGCTCGCTGAACTCGGGCCCGCCACACCGGTCGACTCGCGATGGCGGTTCTGCAGGCCGCCCATTCCAAAGGCCCTCCGTTCCGAAGGCCTTTCCCGATCGTCCGGCAGGCCGGACGGGCCATCAAGCGCGGAGCTGCCGGCGAGCCATCTCGGCCTCGATCTGGCGCTCCGCCTCGACGTAGCTGTCGATGCGATCGCGCAGCTCGTTGGCCGTCGGGGTGTAGAGGTGGACCTGCCCCTGGAGGATGTAGCTGAGGCGTCGGCTGGTCATGCGAACGTGGTCGAGGTTCTTCATCAGAACGAGCGGGTCCATCGCGGCGAGGTCGCCCGGTTCGTACATCAGCTTCATGGGTCGATTGTATTGACCGGGACGGAAGAGTGTCGCCGAAGCTCTGCGTCGCCGCGGGTGCCGCGGCCGCCGTCAGAGGATGCGCGGCGAGCGGGGAGGCCAGTCCCAGTCGATGGGGAGAGTCGCGCCGTTCAGGGCTCGCCGCCGACCGGCCTCGCCCGGCGCCAGGACGAGGATCCGGTCCAGCTTGGTGGCCTGGCCCGCCTCGTCGCCCCAAAGCTTGGTCATCTTGCGGCCCGCGGCGACGTCGTCGAGGGCGATGCCCGCCAGCCGATAGCCTTCCGGCGCCGCGGCCAGCTCCCAGACCGACTCCGCCAGACCGATGCCGCCGTTCGCCGGCCGGCCGCGGTCCATCTCCACGTCCCCGATGACGAGGGCGACGACGGCGTCGTCGGCCAGCGCCGTTCTCAGCCCGCGCAGGACCTCGCGCATGAAGACGAGGTATGCGTCGCGGTGGTGGGCGTCGTCCAGGAGGTCGTCGATGGCGGACGCCTCGTAGCCCAGAAGCCAGAGCCGCAGCCAGTTGTAGTAGCCGTACTTCACGACCCGCAGGTAGGGCGGCGAGGTGACCACCAGTCGAGCCCGTTCCGGAAGGCCGCGAGCGCGGAGCGCCTCCCGGAAGCGCACGCCGGCGTCGCGAGCGTCACCGAGCAGGGCGATGCCGCGGGCGGCTGGCAACTGCTGGCGGTAGAGCCTTCGCAGCTTGTCGTCGAGCAGCGCGAAGGTGTCGCGTTCGGGTGAGTGGAAGCCCGTTCGGGCCACGAAATCGCGCACGTAGCGCGGAGCCATGCTGAACGTATTGGGCATGACCGCGGACAGGTAGCTCGCGCTCTTGCCGTGCAGGATGCCGGTCAGCGTCGCCAGGATGAAGCGGTCGGTTCGATCATCGGGGTCCAGGCCCGCCCTCAGGTAGAGGATTTGGGCCAGCGTGACCGGGTGGAAGGCAAGCGCGACTTCGGCGGGGACCGAGGAGTCGGGCCGGATCGCTGTCGAGCCGCTGCGAGCGTACGATCGACCGTGGGCACCCGAACTCGAACTGAGGGGGCCGGCGATCGGCCGGCTGCTAGGGCCGGGGATCATGATGTCGGGCGAGCCCGGCTTGGCAACGATCGCGTCGGCCAGCGCGTTCCACTCACCAGCGGACGCAGCCCACCCCAGGCGCAGCGAGGTCAGACGAGTCTTGACGCCGGCCTTGGTCGGCGCATCGACCTTGGCCGCAGTCAGGATCTGTGCAAACGGGTTGAGATCGTTGCCGGCGCCGATGCGGCCCTCGGCGCAGGCCTGAAGCGGTGTCGTTCCGCGGCCGCTGAACGGATCCAGAACCACGTCGCCCGGGCGGGTGTACCGGGCGATGAAAGCATGAACCAGGCTCGCCGGAAAGCTCGCCAGGTACGAGCACATCGGGTGGAAGCTGTGGCCCCAGAGCCTCTGCTGATCCTTCCACTCCGGCTCCATGCACAGTCGCGGCAGTTCGCTCGGGAGCTGGAGAGCGAGCTGGCCGTCCAACGAGAAGAGGGCATCGCCGGCTCGAGTCGGAGCGGCCGGGCGCGCATCGGGCGCCGTCGGCAGGTCGGCCCGATCGAACTCGAGCGAAAGCGATGCCACGATAGCGACCTCCGAAGGGCACGTCCGGCTGCCGGCGGGTGACGGAAGAGGAGCGGAGTCTAGCACCGGCCGAGAGGCGAAACGATGGGAGAAATGGCCGATAGACAACGTCCTCGGTTGAGCCACCGGCAGCGGCCGATCTTGAGGGGGACGAACGTGCCGAACAAGCACGCGGGCTTGCCAACCTCCGAAACGGCGACCATCCGGCGGGCGCCCCCAGCTTCGGCGGCCGATCGCCCCCGCCGGCCGCCATACCGACTTGGCCGGCCGCCATGCGGTCGGTTACCCTGGCCACGGCCGCCGATCGGAGTCCCCGTAGCTCAGCGGATAGAGCAACCGCCTTCCAAGCCCGAAAGCCTATCCGGCGTGCTTTCCTTCGTGGGCACGGCACCGTAGAGGGCATCGTTAGTTGTCGCCTGCCGGGCGTCGCTGAAGGGCGGCTGGGACCGCCGCCTCGGGGACCGCGCATCGTTCAGGGTCACGCTGCACCTGGCCACGCCGCAGAACCTGATGATCGTGCTGGACAAGGAATACGGGCCCAGTCTGCGCTGACCGTCAGACGTGCCGTGAGGCACCTCACAGGCTAGGCGATCAGTTAGGCTCGCCCCTCCAGGGCGTTGACTCGCGAAGCTCTGCGAGGGCGGCCACCCGGCCTAGCTCCTGCCGCTGCAGGTCGCTGTCGGGCAGGGCGGCAGCACCGCGCCCGGGAACGTCGGCCTTGCTAACCTCCCGGTCGGTCAGCGGCGTCCATTCGCGGGTCACCGGGCCGAGCATGCCGAAGCGCGGTCTCGGTTGGGCGGAGCGGACAGCCTCAAAGAACGCGAGGCGCTGCTGTCAGATCAGACACACAGAGAACGGCCCCCGACGCAGCCGCTCTCGTATGCGGCCGCTTCTTGACACGCTCACAGGCGAGTTGCATCGTCGTTGTCGACCAGGGGCGTCGTCGTCGTGGGTGCAGCGCGGGAGCGCTGGCGACGACGATTGGCGTTCATCCGGTCGTCGGCGAGGCGCATCGCGCCGGCGAGGCTTCCTCCGGCGGTCGGCTGCGCCCAACCTACGGCGAGGCGGACGGCGACCCCGCTGGCCTCGAGCCACATGTCGCAGGTTGAGCGCACTCGTTCGACGTAGTTGATCGCGGCCACCTCGTCGGTTTCGGGCAGCAACGCGAAGAAGCGCGTGAGCCCGATTCGCGCGAGGAAATCGGCCGCGCGGGCGCTCTGCCGCATCGTCGCCGCGACGGGCGGGATGAGCCGCTCCGCGGTGCTCTGGCCGAGCGCAGCGGCGAGCGCATCCAGGCCCTCGAGCTCTGCCACGACGACCGTGACCGGGCGGCCGTAGCGGGCGAAGCCTTGCTCCTCGTGGCGGAAGACTTCGTCCCACTCACGACGGGTGGCGAAACCGCTCGCCGGACCGACGAGCGTCTCGTCGATGGCGTCCTCCGGCTCGGGCCCGTCGTCGCCGCGGACGAGTGCGGGGGTCGTTGTCTGAGCCTTCGGGTCGTTGCGCAGCGGAGGTGTCCAGCGCCCGGAGGACTCCGAAGGGAGTCGGAGGTCGTAAGGAGTGCGGTCGTTCATGGCAGCCACCGTCGGTAACGTGGTCGGAGAGGTCGGCTCGACGACGCCCGAAGCAGCCGACATGGGAGCCGCCGCCGCGGCCAGGTTTGGCGCGAGCTCGGTCGTTGACGGGCGTGTCGATGAGGATGCGGGCGTCGCAGCGAGGATGCCACCGAGGGCCAGGGCACGATCATCATGGGCCCGGCCCCGACGCCGGGCGGCCGTCGCCGCGAGCACAATGACCGCCATGATCAGGATCACGGCGACGATGAGCGCGTCTAAGACCAGCTTCTGATCCAAGCGACCCAACCCTCGGGCTAGTTGAAACAGGGCAAGTCTAGTGGGGTTCGATGCCGTTCGGCGCCGGTACAAGAGTCATGGGACAGGCCCAGCCCGCGGTAGGACCACCTCAGACCGTTGGCGCCCGACGTAGCCGCTCCGACTGTCCGCCGGCAAACGCAAGCCGCCCGGAGGGATGCGGGCGGCTTGCAGGTTGCAGAGTCGCGGTGGCTGACCGAGCCGCGGTCGTACCGTCAGCTACAGCCCATCCGCCGGGCTTCGATAGGCGGCACGAGCCCGCTCGTCAGCAGCAGAGGCACCATAGCGGCCGAGCATCTGGCGGCTCTTCCATCCGGCCAGGCGCATGAGGTGCCTTCCTGGCCGCCTTCAGCGAGCCACTGGTGGGCGAAGGTATGCCGGAACTGGTGGGCGTGGATGCGGGGCACTCCCGCCGCCGCCGCCCGCTTGGCGATCATCTGCCCGAAGGCTCCTACAGAGAGTGGGCCGTCCTGCCCGGTCCATAGGGCCTCTGAGTCAGCGTAGCGGTGAGTCTTGCGGAGTCGGAGATATCGATCGACTGCGATGGCGGTCTTCGTCCCGAAGCGGACGGCGCGAGTGTGCCCGCCCTTGCCGGTGACGTAGGCCAGGCGGTCCTTGAGGTCGACGTCGGCCAGCTTCATGCCGGCGAGCTCGTCCCGGCGGATGCCGGTGTCGAAGAGCATGAGCAGAATGGCAGCGTCCCGGCGATCCACGAGTTCGCGCCCGGTCGTGGTCTTCAGCAGCTTCGTGAAGACGTCGTTCGGGACGACCGGCACCGGCCGATCCGGCACCCGCGGCGCGGTCATCTTCTCCATCGGCGAGCGGTCGATCTCGTCTTCCTCGACGGCCCAACGGAAGAACTCCTGGAGGGCTCGGCACTCGATGCTGAGCGTGGCCGGCGCGACGTCGCCGCGCCGTTGGGCGAAGTAGCTTCGACGTGTTCACGCCGGACGGTCCGCGTCCCGGTGGGCATCCCGTTTCGCTCCAGGTGGGCGATCAGCTTGTCCAGCGCCTTAAGGTAGATCAGCGAGGTCTTCGGCGAGCGGGCGGCGACCAGGTGCAGGGCGAACGAGTCGCGTAGACTGCTGATGGAATCTGGCGGCCGAGCCGAGGTTGGCTCCCTATTGTTGGTTGCTCAGTTGTCCGACGTGCTAACAGGAGAGAGTCGCCGCCACCCGGTCAAGGCGCCAGCTCGTGCTCAAAGTGAGGAACCGCCTAACGTCCCCGTAGCTCAGCGGATAGAGCAACCGCCTTCTAAGCGGTAGGTCGTGCGTTCGAACCGCACCGGGGACGCCAAACCCGCCAGTCGACGTGGCGGCCTGCCGCAAGCGCGAGCCGCACCGCGGCGTATCCGAAGATGACCCACGGTGCGAAGGCATCCGCCTGGGTCCCGGGTACGGCGAGGGCGGCCATGAGCCAGGGTGAGCGCAGCGGCAGCGCGAACGTGGCGTAGAAGAACTCAGACGCCGGCCAGAGCGCCGGCACCGCGAGCCAGCTTGCCGCGCGGCGATCGACGAGCGCGAGGGCTCCAACGGCCGCGCCCACCACGACGAACATCCTTGGATCGCGAGCCGCAGAGAATCCGCCCCACGTGGCGCTGGTGATCCACTCCTGCACGTGTGGGTAATCGGCGGCGTACTGGGCCCAGAGCGGCCACAGGATGGCGATGGAGAGCGCAGCGGCGAGGGCGAACATCCCGATCGCGCGCCACCGGCCCTCGCCGATCATCGGCACCACCGCGTACGCCTTGGCGGCCGGCGCGATCGCCTGCAGGATGCTCGATCCGCTCAGCAGCAGGGCCAGGCAGACGACCTGGGGATTGCCCACGAACACGGCCTGGGCCATCGGCGGAAATATGATCCACCAGGTCGGCAGACGCAGCCGTCGAAGGGTATAGACGGCCGCCCCAAGGGTGAGAGCCATCCACCCGACCGTGTACGCACCGTCGGGCAGCCAGGCGAACGGAACGAAGACCACGACGGTCGGCGGCGGGCCGGTGAAGTAGTAGATGGCGTCCGGAGCGCCCGATACCCATGAATGCTGGGCGGCGTACGCGGTCCAGGGATCGCCGCCGGCAAGCCAGGTTTGGGCCGCGTGCAGGTAGATTCGGGCGTCGAATCCGAGCATGTCCAGGTGGTAAGGGAAGCTCTCGAAGTAGAAGCGGACGGTCTGCCATGTCCAGTAGGCAAACCAGGCCGCCAGCGCGAGCTGCCCGGCTATCCCGAGGGCCCGTCGCCAGTCGAACGCCCCGAGGCGGGCGGTCATGTCACCTTGACTTTCACGGCCTCGACTGTAGCGCCCGGGAGGATTCTCGCTCGCCGAAGCGTGATGTTACGACCGCGCCGCCGGTATCCAGGCCGGCGAGATCGAATAGGGGCGGGGGAATGGCCGCGAAGGAAAAGCCGGGGTCGCGAGCTGCCGGCGATTGAGCGGTCGCTCAGGCCGTGGCACCGCACTTGGGGCAGACCAGTCGGCTGAGCGTGCAGTCCAGGCCGCAGCTGCCGCCGCCGGCGCAGGCATCGCACCTGGGGTTTTTGTGCTCGGTCTGCGCCAGCTCGCCGCAGCGGTCGTACCAAGTTCCTTTGCCGCCGCGCCGCAGGCGATCTCCATCGGACTCCATGAGCCGAAACGAACCCCGGAACTCGATGACGGTGCTCACGCCTAAGACGATACAGCCTCCCGGGGCCGACGGCTGAACGTCCCGACGATTGCACCTCGCGGCGGACAGGGAGGAGTCGGGGGCGGCAGCCGCCCCCGACCCGTAGCCGGGTGCCTCGCGATGCGGATCAGCCGGGCATCCCGACGCTCTCACCGGCGTGCTCTGCGACGACGAGCGGCCGGCCCGTCTCGATCAGGGTCTTGAGACTCGACAGGATCTGCGCCCAGCCGTGCTCGACCTCGCGGTACGTCTTCGTCTCGCCGTCGAACTCGTCGTGGACGAGGGTGAGTCGGCACGCGTCGCCGAGTTGCTCGATCTCCCATGTGACCCGCGACGGACGCTCGGCGGCCATCTCGGGGTCGTAGGACATCGTGAAGCTGTGGACGAGCCTGCGGCCCGCGTCGATTTCGAGGATCTTGCAGTCGAGGGTGACCTGACCGGCGTCGAGGTACACGAGCGCCGAGCCGACCTTCCAGTCGGACCGAACCTCGGTGCCGAAGTAGTAGAGGCGGGTGTCGGCCGGGTCGGTGATGGCCCGCCAGAGCCTTTCCGGGGTGGTCCTGATGTAGATCTCGTAGACGTGTCGGGGTGCGACGCCCATCGGTTGCTCCTCCAGGCGAGCCTTGAGCGCGCTGAGCTGCGCGACGATCGGCTCGGAATAGCGGCTGATCCAACGATCGTGGACGAGCCGGATCGGGACGGGATTGAGGTAATGGAGCTTCTGGCGACCGACCCGACGAGTTGTAACCAGGCCGGCCTCCTCGAGTACTCGAAGGTGCTTCATGACGCCGAAACGGGTCATCGGCAGCAGATCCTGGAGGTTGGCGAGCGACTGGCCATCTCGCTCGAACAAGCGATCCAGGAGGGTTCTGCGGCTCGGATCCGCCAGCGCCCTGAATACCTCGTCCACGGGTTGACCATAGGTGACCCTAAGGTCACATGTCAACTGGATCTCGGCCCCCGGGACGCCGGCCCGCCGAACACGGGACGGGCAGGCCTCTTGCGTCGAGCCGCGCGAACACCGAAACGGCCGCGCCCCTGGCGGTGATCCGGCGCCTCGATGCCTCCGAAGGTGTTACCTTCTAGGCCGGTCGCGACCGGCCTCCGGACGCGGTCCCTCAGCCCGACTCTCACGCGGCATGCCCGCGATCTGCACAGGGGTGTTGTTCCGCATGAGCCCTCGCTGGCGCGGCTGCCTGATCGAGATCGCCGAGACGATCGTGCTGACCGTCGTCATCTTCGTCGGCGTTCAACATTTCGTGGCCCAGCCGTACCAGATTCTGCAGGTCTCGATGGAGAACACGCTCCAGCCGGGTCAGTACGTCCTCGTCGACAAGATCTCGCCGATGATCAGCGACTACAAACGCGGCGACGTCATCGTCTTCGAGCCGCCCCAGGGCTACACGGAGAATGGACAGAACGTCCCGTTCATCAAGCGCGTGATCGGCGTGGCAGGCGATCTGGTCGAGGTCCAATACGACTCGGTCTACGTCAACGGCGTCAAGCTCGACGAGCCGTACGTATATGACGGGCAACCGACCACGCCGCTCAACGGCCAATCGAGCTGGCGTGTCCCGGCGGGTGACCTGTTCGTGCTCGGCGATCACCGCGAGGCTTCGCAGGACTCGCGCGTCTTCGGGCCGATAGCGAGATCGAGCGTAATCGGGCGGGCGTGGCTGCGCTACTGGCCACTTTCGCAGTTCGGCTGGGTCTCGCAGGCGACGTACGCCGGCATCCCCGATGGGTCGCCCGCGCCATCGACCGTGCCCTCCGCCTCTCCCGCGCCGACGCAGTAGGCTGGCCGGCAGCTGGCCGGTCGACCGCCCCGAACCAGCATCGGGCGCGGCTGCCAACGGCCCGGGTCGGGGCCGCAGCCGGCTCGCGGCCCCCTAGTAGTCGGGCAGGACCGACTCGCCGAACATCAGGTACTTGTCGACCGCGCGGGCCGCCAAACGGCCCTCGTTGATGGCCCAAACCACCAGCGACTGACCGCGCGAGCAGTCGCCGGCCGCGAAGACGCCCGGGGTGGTCGTCATGAAGTCCTCGTCGTGAACGATGTTGCCGCGGTGGTCGAGCTTGCAGCCGAAGGCGGTCGGGAGGGCCGGCTCGGGGCCGAGGAAACCCATCGCGATGAGGACGAGGTCGGCCGGGAGAGATTGCTCCGTGTCGGCACATTCACGTATCTCGGGCCGGCCGGCGGGGGCGTGGATCCATTCGATGTCGACGGTTTCAATCGCCCTCACCCGACCCGCCTCGTCGCCCACGAAGCGGCGCGTGTTCACCAGGTACCGTCTCGGATCCGCGCCCCACAAGGCGGCGGCCTCCTCCTGGCCGTAGTCGAGCTTGTTGACCTTGGGCCACTGCGGCCACGGGTTGTCCGCGGCCCGGACTTCGGGCGGCCGGGGCAGTATCTCGAGCTGGACGACGCCCTTCGCGCCCTGGCGGATGGCAGTGCCGACACAGTCGGTGCCGGTGTCGCCGCCGCCGATGACGACGACGTTCTTGCCCGCTGCCGATATTGGCGCGGCCGGACCGCCGAGCAGCGCCCGGGTGGAGGCGACCAGGAAGTCCATGGCGAAGTGGACACCTGCCAGCTCGCGGCCCTCGACCTTGAGGTCGCGCGGGATCGTGGACCCGGTCGCGAGCACGACCGCGTCGAATTCCCCGACTAGTTTCTCGGCCTCGACGTCCATCCCGATCGCCGTGCCCGTCACGAAACCGATCCCCTCGGCCTCGAGCAGCCTGACGCGCCGTTCCACGACGGCCTTGTCGAGCTTCATGTTCGGGATGCCGTACATGAGCAGACCGCCGATCCGGTCGCTGCGCTCGTAGACCGTCACCATGTGGCCGGCCTTGTTTAGCTGGGCGGCGGCGGCCAGGCCGGCCGGGCCGCTGCCGACGACCGCGACCTTCATGCCGGTCCGGGCCGACGGCGGCTCGGGGACGACCCAGCCCTCGAGGAAGGCGCGTTCGATTATCTCGTTCTCGATGGTCTTGATGGTCACGGGCGGCTGGTCGATGCCCAGGGTGCAGGAGCCTTCACACGGGGCCGGGCAGACGCGACCGGTGAATTCCGGGAAGTTGTTCGTCCTGTGAAGCCGGATGATCGCCTCCCGCCACTGACCCCGGTAGACCAGGTCATTCCATTCCGGAATCAGGTTGTGGACCGGGCAACCGAGAGCCAGGCCGTTGACCAGCGCCCCGGCGTGGCAGTACGGGATGCCGCAATCCATGCACCGGGCGCCCTGCTCTCGCAGAATCGCCTCTTCGTAACCGGGGTGTGATTCGCTCCAGTCCTTGACCCGCTCGAGGGGCGCCCGGACGTGGGCCGGCTCGCGCCCGAACTCCATGAAGCCGGTCGACTTGCCCATCGTCAGTTCCCGGCGACCCGACGGGCGTCCATGACGTTCTCCTCGAAGGCGGCCATTTCGGCTTCGTCCGCCGACAGCCCCTTCTCGCGAATCCTGGCCTGCGATTCGATGACCCGGCGATAGTCGTTCGGAACGACACGGATGAACCGGCTGACCGCCGTCGGCCATTCGTCGAGGAGTGCCTTCGCCCGGGTGCTGCCGGTGTACTCGACGTGGCGCTCAAGGAGCCTGCGAACCTCGGCCGCCTCCGCCGGGTCGGACAGCGGGAAGAGCTGGACCATCTCCTTGTTGCAGACGCGCTCGAAGCCTCCGCCCGCGGCGCCGCCCTCGCCGCTCTCGTCCAGTACGTAGGCCACTCCACCGGACATGCCGGCAGCGAAGTTGCGACCGGTCCTGCCGATCACGACGACCCGACCGCCGGTCATGTACTCGCAACCGTGATCGCCGACGCCCTCTACGACGGCATCGACGCCGGAGTTACGGACGCAGAATCGCTCGCCGGCGATGCCTCGGATGTAGGCCTCGCCGGACGTGGCGCCATAGAAGGCTACGTTTCCGGTGATCACGTTGTCCTCGGCCACGAACGTGGATTCGCGGGGCGGATAGAGGACGATCTTGCCGCCCGACAGGCCCTTGCCGATGTAGTCGTTGGCGTCGCCTTCGAGCGTCAGAGAGATGCCCTTCGGGATGAATGCCCCGAAGCTCTGGCCGGCGGTGCCGCGGAAACGGAGGTTGATCGTGTCCTCCGGCAGGCCCGCCCCGCCGTAACGACGCGTTACCTCGGAGCCGAGCGTCGTGCCGACGACGCGGTTGACGTTCCGGATCGGCAGCTCGGCTTCGGCGCGCTCGCCGCGATCGAGAGCCGGCTTGCACAGCGGGAGCAGGGTCGTGGCGTCGAGCGAGACGTCGAGTTTGTGCTCCTGGCCGATCTGGCAGGTCCGCAGCGTCGTCTTGGGCACCTGCGGCTGGAAGAGGATCCGGCTGAAGTCGAGGTTGTGAGCCTTCCAGTGGTCGATCGCGCGTCGCATTTCGAGCCGCTCGGAGTGGCCGACCATCTCTTCGAAGGTTCGGAAGCCGAGCCCGGCCATGTGCTCGCGGACTTCCTGGGCGACGAAGGTCATGAAGTTGACCACGTACTGCGGGTCACCGGTGAAGCGCTTGCGGAGCTCGGGGTCCTGCGTGGCGATGCCGACCGGGCAGGTGTTCAGGTGGCAGACCCGCATCATCACGCAGCCGAGGGTCACGAGCGGAGCAGTGGCGAAGCCGAACTCCTCGGCGCCGAGCAGAGCACCGATGACGACGTCGCGGCCGGTCTTCATCTGGCCGTCGACCTCGACCGCCACGCGCGACCGCAGGTCGTTCATGAGCAGAACCTGGTTCGTCTCTGCGATCCCGAGCTCCCAGGGAAGGCCGGAATGCTTGATCGAGGACAGGGGCGACGCGCCGGTGCCGCCGTCGTGGCCGCTGATCAAGATGACGTCGGCGTGGGCCTTGGCGACGCCCGCCGCGATCGTCCCAACGCCGACCTCCGACACGAGCTTGACCGAGATCCGGGCCTCGGTGTTGGCGTTCTTGAGGTCGTGGATCAGCTCGGCCAGGTCCTCGATCGAGTAGATGTCGTGGTGGGGCGGCGGGCTGATCAGGCCGACTCCGGGAGTCGAATGGCGGACCTTCGCGATCCAGGGATAAACCTTGTGGCCGGGCAGCTGGCCGCCCTCGCCCGGCTTGGCGCCCTGGGCCATCTTGATCTGGATCTCGCGGGCGCTGACGAGGTACTCGCTGGTGACGCCGAAGCGGCCCGAGGCGACCTGCTTGATCGCGCTCTTCATCGAGTCGCCGTTGGGCAGGGTCTCGAAGCGGGCCGGATCCTCGCCCCCTTCGCCCGTGTTCGACTTGGCGCCGAGGCGGTTCATCGCGATGGCCAGGGCCTCGTGGGTCTCGCGCGAGATCGAGCCGTAGCTCATCGCCCCGGTCTTGAAGCGCTTGACGATCGATTCGACCGGCTCCACTTCGTCGATGGAGAGGGCGTGGCGGTGATTCGGCTTGAACTCCATCAGGCCGCGGAGCGTACACAGGCCGGCCGACTGGTCGTCGATGAGCTTCGAGTACTCCTTGAAAGCGGCGTAGTTGCCGCTTCGCGTTGCGTACTGGAGCTGCGAGATCGAGAGCGGGTTGAAGAGGTGCCGCTCGCCCTCGACGCGGTACTGGAGGTTGCCGCCTACGCCGAGTTGCTTGTGGTAGATCGGCCGCTTGGGCGGATACGCTCGATCCTGGCGCATCCTCACTTCCCGGGCGACAACGTCGATGCCGACGCCGCCGATGCGGGTGGGCGTCCAGGTGAAGTACTCGTCGATGAAGTCCTGGTTGAGGCCCACGGCCTCGAAGATCTGGGCCCCGTGGTAGCTCTGGATGGTGCTTATGCCCATCTTCGAGATGACCTTGACGATGCCCTTGGCGATGGCTTTGCGGTACTTCTTCTCGGCCGACTCGGCGGAGCCGCTGATCAGGCCCAGCCGAACCTGGTCGTGGACGGTCTCGAAGGCGAGATACGGGTTGACCGCGCTGGCGCCGTAGCCGATGAGCAGCGCGAAATGGTGCACTTCGCGAGGCTCGCCGGACTCGAGGACGAGACCGACCTGGGTGCGCGTGCCGGCCCGCACCAGGTGGTGATGGACTGCCGAGACGGCGAGGAGGGCGGGGATCGGGGCCGCGTCGGCGTCGTGACCGCGGTCGGACAGGATGATGACGTTGTGGCCCTCGGAGATCGCCTCGGATGAGCGGTCGAGCAGCTGCTCGATGGCCTTGCGCAAGCCCGTGCCGCCGTCGTCGACCCGGAAGAGGATCGGCAGCGTGATCGTCTTGAAGCCGTGGGGGCCGCTCGTGGACAGGCCGCGGATCTTCTCGAGCTCTTCGTTCGAGAGGACCGGCGATGGCATCTCGAGCTGGTGCGCCGAGCGCGGATCAGGCTCCAGGAGGTTGCCCTCCGGACCGATGGCCATCTCGGTGGCCATGATGATCTCTTCGCGGATGGCGTCGATTGGCGGGTTGGTCACCTGGGCGAAGAGCTGTTTGAAATACGAGTAGAGCAGCTGCGGCCGTTCCGACAGCACGGCCAGGGCGACGTCATCGCCCATCGAGCCGACCGGCTCGGTGCCCGTTTCTGCCATCGGGTTGATGAGAATCCGGACGTCTTCGGCCGTGTATCCGAAGACCTCCTGGCGCCGCAGAACGGTCTCGTGGTCGGGCTCGATGACGCGCGGCGGCGGCGGAAGCTCGGTCAGCCTTACCAGCCACTCGCGGACCCACTCTCCGTACGGGTGTTCGGTTGAGACGCGGCGCTTCAGCTCGTCGTCCGAGACGATGCGTCCTTGGGCTGTATCGACGAGGAACATCCGGCCGGGCTGCAGGCGGCCCTTGGCCACGACCTGGTCGGGTGGGATGTCGAGCACGCCGGCCTCCGAGGCCATCACCACGCGGCCGTCAGCCGTAATCCAGTACCTGGCCGGGCGAAGGCCGTTGCGGTCGAGCGTGGCGCCGACCCGAATGCCGTCGGTGAAGGCGATCGACGCCGGCCCGTCCCAGGGCTCCATCAGGCATGAATGGAATTCGTAGAATGCCCGCTTCTCCGGGGCCATCGACTCGTGATGTTGCCAGGGCTCCGGCACCATCATCATCAGGGCGTGGGCCAGGGAGCGGCCCGACAGGTAGAGCAGCTCCAGGACGTTGTCGAGAATGGCCGAGTCGGAGCCTTCGGTATCGACGGCCGGGAGAGCCTTCGTCAGCTCATCTCCGAACGCCGTCGAGCTGAATTGCGACTCGCGCGCGTGCATCCAGTTGACGTTGCCGCGAAGGGTGTTGATCTCGCCGTTGTGCGAGATGTAACGGTACGGATGGGCTCTCGGCCAGGACGGAAAGGTGTTGGTCGAGAAGCGCGAATGGACCATGGCGATGGCGCTCTCGACTCGCTCGTCGGCGAGGTCGGGGTAGAAGACGCGCAGCTGCGAGGCGTTGAGCATTCCCTTGTAAACGATGGTCCGGCAGCTGAGCGACGGGATGTAGAAGTCGCCACGCGACGGAATCGCCGAACGCGAGACGGCTTTCTCGACCAGGCGGCGGACGATGTAGAGCTTGCGTTCGAAGGCGAGATCCTCGCCCAGGCGCTCCGGGCGATCGACGAAGACCTGGCGGATGAGAGGCTGTGCTGCCCTGGCGCTCGCGCCGAGGTTCGCGTTCTCGGTTGGAACGTCACGCCATCCCAGGAGGTTCAGACCCTCGTCGGCGATCACCTGCTCGATGAGGCGGAAGCACTCGACGCGCCCGGCCCTGTCCTGGGGCAGGAAGATCATGCCGACGCCGTAACCGCCCTTGCCGCGGAGCCGTACGCCTGACCTGGCGGCGACGTCGGCCAGAAAGCGATGTGGAATCTGGATCGTCAAGCCGGCGCCGTCGCCGGTGTTCTTCTCGGAGCCGGTGGCGCCGCGATGCTCGAGGTTGACCAGGACGGTCAGAGCGTCGCGCACGACGTCGTGAGAGGGGCGGCCGGCGATATCGACGACGAAGCCGAAGCCGCACGCGTCGTGCTCGAACCTGGGATCGTAGAGCCCCTGAGCCCGCGACCCGCCTGTCTGCCTCAATCTGCGCCGTCCTCGTTCGACTGCGTCAGAACCGTACTCCAGCCCCCGCGTCGGCGGCGACAGCGCTGCCTGCTCCAACGCAGGGGAGCCCTCTTCCGTCGCGGAGAAGGGAGTGTCGATTAACGAGCGGTCCCGGTCAAGGTTGGAAAGGTTGCGAATCGGTTCCGAAGGGCGCGCAAGCTTTGCGCCCGCCCGGCTTGAGGCAAGGCCGTCGGCAGTTCATCCGCTCCCGGCGATGGAATCGCGATAGACTTCCGACGCCTCGTCGGGATCCTTCCGGAGGGGTGCGAACGAGGATCCGAGAGGTCCGGGGGTCGCCAGGCATCGTCAGGAGGGTCGGCATTGTCGCCAGGGACGCGCCGCGGCCGAGCGGCAACAGGCAGCCATCGCAAGCCGCCGTCGCGCGGCCCCGTCGATGCCGGCAAGGAACCTGTTGCGGCGCCCGAAGCGGCAGTCGAAGAGGAGGCGCCGGCCGGCGCGCCGCCTGCGCCCAGGGGCGTACGCCGCCGCGGGGCGACCAGGGTGGGTCGGAGTTCCGGGTTTCGGAACGCCCTGCGCTACACCAGGGCCTACATCCCGCTGTTCGTCGCCTTTCTCGGGCTCTTCGCCGCGGTGTGGATCTACCGGAGCTTCGTCAACCCACCGCCGCCCGAGCCGCAGCAGGTCTGGACGAGGATCGAGGCCAAGTACACTCCTCAGATCGACGCCGCCCGCCTCAAGATCGACGATCCGAAGAGCGACTTCGCGACCAAGATCGCCGGGTTCACTGCGCTTCGTAATGGTCTGAGCGGCTGGATGGGCGAACTGGCGCTAATCACCGACTGGACGGTCGGTGCCACCTCGTCGGCTGAGTATTCTGCGGCCGGCCAGGCCGGCCAGGACATCACCTCGTTGGTCCAGACCGGGATCCAGGAGGTCACCGACCTGGACAACGCGGTGAAGGCCACGACCGAGGCCGGCCTCGCGGACTACGCCACCGCACTCAAGAATGACGACGCGGCGTTCCAGCAGGGTTGGATCCTGGTCCGCCAGGATTTCGGCCTGGCCGTGCCGGCTGCCCAGGCGACGCTGGCATTGCCGCCGGCGCCGAGCCCATCCCCCTCCGCCGGGTCCTCCGGTTCGCCAGCTCCGTCCGGCAGTCCCGCCGTTTCGCCGACTCCTGGTTCGTCGCCGTCGGCTGGGCCCCCGGCGTCGGCCGGGCCCTCGGCGTCGCCAACGGCCAAGCCCAGCTAGACGTGCCGTTCGCCGGCGCGGCCGAAGCTGCGCCGGCGCCGGGTCTTGCCTGGCGTCCTCGGCGCGGTACCTGCGGCGGTAGCCTTAAGTACCGCTTGTGACGGTTGGGTGGAGTCTGTACGGTTCGCGTCGCTTCAGGCCCGGGCCGACCGTGCCGACAGAATCGCCGAGCCGACCCTTGTCGACGCAGCGCAGAGGAACCGATGGCTGCCGTAACTGCTAACGAACTCGGTCCCATGCTCACCGCGAGCGAAGTGGCTCGGATGCTTCACCTGCACGTGAACACGGTGAAGCGTCTCGGCGATCGAGGCGAGCTTCCCTTCTACCGCGTCTGCAAGCGGGGCGACCGCCGCTTCCGGCTCCGGGACGTTATGGAGTTCCTCGACAGGACCCGCTGACTGCCGGACTACCGGTGTCAGGCGGTCGCGCGCGGCACGGACCGCAATCCGGCTTGGAACAGCTCCAGCCCCCTGGCGATCTCGCCGGCCGTGGCGTCGATCGGGGGCAGGAATCGGACCACGTTGTGGTGAGTGCCGCAGTTGAGGATGAGCAACCCCCTGTCGGCGCATGCCGCTATCAGCGCCTCGCAGGACTCCCCATCCGGGTCGCGCGTGACGCGGTCCTTGACCAACTCCACGCCGATCATCAGGCCGCGGCCTCGAACGTCGCCGATCCGGTCGTCTTCGGCCATCAGCGCCCGCAGTCCGGCCTCCAGCTCGGAGCCGCGCGCCGCCGCGTTGGCCGCAAGGCCCTGCTCTTGGATCGTGCGCATCACCGCGACGCCGGCCGCGCAACTCACGGGGTTGCCGCCGAAGGTGGTCCCGTGCGCCCCGATACCCCATCGTTCCTGGAGTTCCCGGCGGGTCACGATCGCCCCGATCGGCATGCCGTTGGCCAGGGCCTTGGCCACGCAGACGACGTCCGGGACGATGCCCGCGTGCTCGAAGGCCCACATTCGACCGGTCCGAGCCATGCCCGACTGAATCTCGTCGCAGATGAGCAGGATGCCGTTTTCGTCGCAGAGGGCGCGCAGCTCCCGCAGGAAGGAAGCTGGGGCGGGGCTGAAGCCACCTTCGCCCTGGATCGGCTCGATGATGATGGCGGCCACCGCCGACGCCGGGATCTCGTGGCCCAGCAGCGTACGAAGTGCGCCCATGGCTCCGGCAGTGGCCGCCTCCTCGTCGTCGCCGAAGTAGCGGTAGACGTTGGGGAACGGCGTCAGGTAGACCGACGGCAGGAGCGGTTCGTAGCCGAGCCGGTAGTTGATGCTCGAGCTGGTGACCGAGGCGGCGCCGAAAGTTCGGCCGTGGAAAGCGCCCCTGAAGGCGACGATGCCGGGTCGCCCGGTGACGCGGCGAGCCAGCTTGAGCGAGGCCTCGACCGCCTCCGCGCCCGAGTTCCCGAAGAAGACGGTGTCGAGCGGATCGGGACAGGCATCGGCCAGCATGGCCGCGAGTCGGCCGACCGGCTCGAGGTAGCCGAGGGCGTTGCAGATGTGGATGAGCTTGTCGGCCTGGTCCTTGATGGCGGCCGTGACGGCCGGATGGTGATGGCCCAGCGAGGTCGTGGCGATGCCGCAGGCGAAGTCCAGGAAGCCGCGCCCGGCCGAGTCGTACAGGACGTGGCCCTCGCCATGACTCCAGTTGCGCTCGAAGTAGCGGCCGAGGATGGGTGAAAGGTGCGGCTTCGAGATGCCCGCGTAGTCGCCGGCCATTGCCAGCGACTCGATCTGCGCCGCGGTCAGACCGCTGGCCGATGCCCCGGCCGGGGCCACCGCGGCGGATGCGGAAACGGCTTGATCCGTGGCGCTATCCATTATTCGGGCTCCTCAAAAGCGGCGGGTCGCCGGCCGACGGCGACCGGCGGGGCCTGGCGAGTATAGAGGCGCACGTCCCGCCCCGGCCGGGGATGGCGTAGTCTTGAAGAACCGGCCGGTGCCGAGCGCATCCCGGCCGCATGGGCCCAGGAGCGCGTTCGCGGCGCAGCATCACACTCTGCCGGAGCCGGCTCGCGATCTGGGAGCAGGTCCGGTCGAAACCGCCGAGCTGGACAAGCGAGGAGGCACCGTGAAGCGGACCAAGATCGCTGTCCGAGGAGAAACGCTCGGGCTCGAAATCGGCGGCAGGACGGTCACGATCGCGACCAGATGGGCCGACGGCGACCAGCTCGCCTGGCTGTTCGATTTTGGCGCCAGCCCAAGGTGGGACGACTCGTCGCCGATGAGCGACGTGGACGTCGTCGCCGTCGTTCAAGGCCTGATCGAAGAGGCCGGCAAGAATGGCGAACAGGCCGAGGTGCTCGGGGTTCCGCCGGCGGCTGCGCTGTCCTTCCCGGACGATCCTCGGATCTCGGTTTCGCGGGTCGAGCCGCTGTCGTTTTCTCTTCCGGGGGCGCCGGCCGGCCTTGCGTTTCGCATGGACGAACGGGGCGACGGCCACCTCTGGGCCCTTGGCGAGGGACGAGTCTGGCTTGGCTCCGACGGCGCGTGGTGGATCGTCCACGCCATGGTCGATGCCCTGGCCGACCCCGCGACGGCCTCGAAGTTGCCACGCCTCCTCACGCTTGGTAGCTCGCTGGGCGGGTACGCGACCCAGGCCTCGCTCGAGTTCGACGAGGGGGGCATCAGGATCGTGTGGCGCAAGCTGGAGAGCGGCGTCGTCGGCGACGTCGTAGCCGCGCAGGAACTCTTCTACGAGCGGGTCGAGGGATGGCTCAGGATGTTGCGTCCGGTCCTCAAGTCCGTGGAGGGACAGCGAGCCCATCGCCAGCGGCTTCTCCCTGCTCTTACGGCCGAGAGGTGGGCCCACGCCCTGGAACGCCGGAGCACCTGAGCTCGGCCCGACCGCCCGCCGCTCGCGACTCGGCGTTGTGGCCTGCCTCGGCCGGGCAGCTGCGCGATCAGCCTCTGGCCGCCGAAACCTCGCCGGTCGGTTGCACGAGGAAGATCCAGACGTCCCATGCGCAGTGGCTGACGATGAGCGCGCCAAGCGGTACGCCGGCTGCGTAGAGCGCGCACCAGTGAGCTCCGGCGACTCCCGCCGCGCCCACCAGGGTGAAGTTGCCGGTCGTCACGTGGACCGCCGAGTAGGCAACCGCGGCCATGGCCGCTCCCGACCACCGGCCGTAGCGACGCATCAGCGCCTCCTGGATCAAGCCCCGCCAGAACAATTCCTCGGCCGGTCCGATGATCGCGACCAGCCTTGCCGCCGTCTCCTCGCGCGGAGCCAGTTCGCGCAGTGAGTAGATGTCGCGAATCTGGTCGTCGCCGCCCGGTACGAAGCGCCGCGCGAAGCCGTCGCCGACCTTGAAGGTGCCGTACAGGGCGGCCGCCGAGGCCATCCCAAGCGCCGCTTCCCGTCGGCCGATGCGGACTCGCCGAAGGCGTGGATCGGCGACGAGCGCGAGGCCGCCAAGGACGATTCCGGTAGCGGTCATCCGACTCCAGAATCGGTCGCGCGGTCCGCGGAAGGTCGCCGCGAACGCCGGAATGGCCGCCGCGAGACCGATTGCGGACGCGATCCCGAGGCGTCGACTCCGAGCGCCCGATCGGCCCGTCATCACGGCACGAGTCTCGCCAGCAGCAGGCCGACCACCAGCAGCGACCCGAACGCGAAGTGGAGTCGGGCCGTCTGGACGTCGATCATGGCGATGGCCCGGGCCTGGCCGGCCGCGCCGAGTTCTGCCGAACGAACCACCTGGGCCAGGAACGGCAGCGAGAAGAGGGCAATGACGGTGGTCGGTGGCAGCCACCGAACGGAGATCGCCAGCCCGAGCGTCATGTACGCGCCGAGAACCAGGGCGAGGTATCCGTAGTGGGCCCATTCACGCCCCAGTCGGCCCGACAGGGTGGCGATCCCGGCGCGCTTGTCCTCGCTGATGTCGCGCCACTCGTTGCCGTGGAGTATCGCCGCCACCAGCAGTCCGACCGGAACCGACAGCACGAGCGCGCGGACGTCCCAGGTCGCCGTAACCGCGAAATACGAGCCGACGACCATCGTCGGGCCCATCAGCGCGAAGACTATCGGCACGCCCATGGCCCGGTACTTGTACTGGAAAGGAGGAGCCGTGTAGGTGTAGCCGGCGATGAGGCCGAGCAGCCCGAGACCGACGATCGCCGGGCCGCGAAGCCACACAAGGTACCCGCCGACGATGATGGCCGCCGCGAACAGCGCCGCGGCAAAAGCGTAGGCGCCCCGCTCGCTCACTCGGCCCTTGAGAACGGCGTGGCTCATTCGGGGCGAAGTGATCGTGTCTATGCCCTTGCGAACGTCGTAGACCTCGTTTATCACGTTCGTGCCCGAGTGAAGCAGCATGCCGCCGGCAAGCGCCGCCAGGAACGGCAGGGCCGAGAACCGCGAATCCACGACCGCGAGCGCGCCGCCCGCGAGGACGGGGATCGCCGACGCGGTGTAGGCGAAGGGCCGAAGGATCTCGTAGGCTGCTCCCGCGCGCCGACGAGCCCGCTCGAGCAGCCCGAGCCGGTGATCGTCGGCCAGCCCTGCGGAGCCCGGCTCCAGGGCGTCGAAAGAGCCGGCGGGCGACCCGGCTGCCCGGGCGGCCGACGCAGCCGTGGCCGCGGCCGAGCCGGCGTGGGCTCCGATCGAGACGGCGGCCGCCACGGCCGCGCGCCCTGCGGCCCGGTCCGGCAGGTCGGCGTAAAGCTTCGCCGCCTCGATCAACTCGATCGCCTGCGCCTCTTCCTGGACCACCGGCTGGAGAAGCGGCAGGCTCAGACCGGTTTCGGCGTGGAAGGCCATGGCCTTGGCCGCGACGTCCTCTCGGGTGCCGCAGAGCATGAAGGCGTCGAGAAGATCGTCGGGGATGAGTTTCCCGGCCTCGTGGTAGTCCTCGGCCCGCCAGGCCGCGGCGATTCGGTCGCGCATCTCCTTCGGGAACCCGGCGCGCTGGAGCGACACGTCGCCCAGGACCGACATCATGTAGATCACGAAGGGCTCGCGCTTGGCCCGGTTGAGGGCTTCGCGGCGGGTCTTGTCGACCAGCGAGAGCAGGTAGGCGGCGGTGTCGATGTCACCGGGATCTCGCCCGGCGTCGGTCGCCGAGGCCCGCAGCCGATCCAGGATTCCGCACAGCGACGCGATCGATTCGCAGGGTCGCGCGAGATAGCCGTCCGCCTTCTGCCCGGCCAGCTCCACGAACTCCTTGCGGTAGGCGGCGATGAAAAGCGGGATGCGGTGCACCGGCGGGAACATCGGCTGGATGGGCGGCAGGCCGGGCGTCCCAGACGGCACGCGCTCGCCGGCCCACAGGGTCCGGAGCTCGTCCATGGCCGCGCTCACCTTGGCCACGGCTTCGTCCTGGGAGTAGGGGATCGCCATCTGCTTGAGCCGGAGCGGGAGGCCGGTGCCCAGGCCCATGACGATGCGCTCGGGCAGCAGCTCGTCCAGGGCGGAGCCGGTCATGGCCAGCACCACGGGATGGCGCGTGTACGGGTTTACGGCGCCGAGAGCTACGCGGAACCGGCTGTCGGGGTCCGTCGCCAGGGCGCCGGCTATCGCCGACCCGTAGGTGATCGCGTCGCGCTCGAAATAGGAGTCATGGATCCAGATGGAGTCGAGGCCGGCGTCGCGGGCGCGCCTTGCCCAGTCGATGGTGTCGGCGATGTCGCCGCGGGCGGCAATGCCAAGACCGACGCGGCGTGCCAGCGCTCGCATGTTTCTCCTGTTCCTTGGCGCCGGCCAACCCGACGTCGTGATAGCGGCGCGGCCGGAAACGCCGATATGTTAGCGGCTTCACGACATCCGCCACCCTCGCGGCGGCACGGCGGCGGCACGGCGGCGGCACGGCGGCGGCACGGCGGCGGCACGGCGGCGGCACGGCGGCGGCACGGTGCCGCGTCTGGCCCGGCCCTCAGCGGGACGCGGGCCGACGGGGAGAGACGCCAGCGGCGATCGGCAGATTCGGGCTATGGTGGGGCCATGCCACTGCCAAGCGGCCCCGATCCCTGGTTCGGCCTCAGCCCGGAGACGCTCCGCTTCCTGGAGATCCATCCGGCGCGGGCGATCGCCATCCCCGGCCGCGGCTGGCGCGACTTCGGCGACGCCGTGATGCTCTTCTCCGCGAGCGAGAGGGAGGCGCTGTTCAATCGCCTGACGGCCGTTCGCTGGCCCGAGGATCCACGGGCCTTCGACACCCGGCTCGGCGGGGCCATGGATCTCTTCGCCGCTCTCGACCGCAAGCCGTATCTTTGGGCGATCCCCGGCCTGAGCGAGCCATCGGACCTGGTGGCCCGCCTGTCGGCCAACGGTTTCGTGGACCAGGGCGGCGGCTACGACATGGTCCTGCTCAGGGACCCTTCCGGGGTTCGAGACGCGCCTCTTCCTCGGGGCGCGGTCCTGGAGCGCTGGAACAACCCGTCGGCGATCGAACGCCCCGGCCTGGCTCAGGCGCTGGCACTCGTGATCGGCGAGTCGTTCCACATCCCGGAAGGACGTCGGCCAAACCTGGTCGCAGAGATCGGCCTGACTCTCGAGCAGCCCCGCTTCCACGTTTGCCTGGTTCGCATCGACGGCGAGCCGGTAGCCACCGGTGAGCGCTACACATTCGACGGGGCCAGCTACCTGTCATCGATCGGGACGCGGCCGGCGTGGCGCGGCCTGGGCCTCGGCCGGCAGATCACCCTCGCCCTGACCCGAGATTCCATCGGGAGCGGCGCAAACCTCGTTTACCTCGGCGTCTATCCGGACAACGTCCGGGCAATTCGCCTGTACGATGGGCTCGGTTTCGGCGTCCTCGGGCCGCGCTCGTCGGACATGCTGCAGGAGCGTTCTCGCTGATCGCGGAGGGCCGACCGCCGACCGAGCCGTCCGTCGTACTGCCGGCCGAATGTCGATCATTTGCAGGGTGGACGACCGCCCGCGGTCGCTCCGCCAGGATCGCCATCGACCTGCCCGGACGGGCCCCAACGAACACCGAGGAGTGAGATGACGCAAAGCGGCGAGCCCGTCATCCGCGTTGCCGACCTGAGGAAGTGCTACGGGGAGGTCAAGGCGGTCGACGGGGTCAGCTTCGAGGTCGCACGCGGCGAGGTCTTCGGGATGCTCGGCCCCAACGGGGCCGGCAAGACCACTACGATCGAAGTCCTGGAGGGCCTGCGGGCCCCGGATTCGGGCACGGTCACGGTCTTCGGGCTCGACGTCGTCCATCACCCGGAGGCGATCAAGCAACGGATCGGGGTACAGCTTCAGAGCGTGTCGCTGTATCCGCGGCTGACGGTGACCGAGCTGCTCGATCTCTTCGGCAGCTTCTTCAGCCATCACCTGCCGACGAAGCAGCTGATAGACGCGGTCGACCTTGGTGACCGCGCGAAGGCCAGGTCGATGAACTTGTCGGGCGGGCAGCAGCAGCGCCTCTCGATCGCCCTGGCCCTGGTGAACGACCCCGAGCTGGTCTTCCTCGACGAGCCGACCACCGGCCTGGACCCCCAGGCTCGTCGCTCGCTGTGGGACCTGATCAAGGGCCTCCAGGAGAAGGGCAAGTCCGTGATGCTGACCACGCACTACATGGAGGAGGCCACCGAGTTGTGCGACCGGGTGGCGATCATGGATCACGGCCACATCCTGGAGATGGGCTCCGTGCCCGATCTGATCGGACGGCGCTTCAAGGAGCGGGCGGTCTTCTTCGACTCGGCCCCGAAGCTCCCGGTCGATCAGCTGGCGGGGCTTGCCGGCGTCACCCGGGCCGCCCGGGAAGACGGCCAGACGGTCCTCTATTCGAAGGACGTGCCCGGCACGATCGGTGCCCTGCTGTCGACCGCCGACGGGCTGAACGTAGAGCCCCACAACCTCGGTATCCGGCAGGCCACCCTCGAAGACGTCTTTCTCGACCTGACCGGTCGGGCGCTGCGCGACTAGGAGCCGAACGATGAAGACACTCCTTGGGCTGACTGTCGCCAACGTCAAGAGCCTCGTCCGAGACCGGGCGGCACTCTTCTGGACAATCTTCTTCCCGATCATGTTCGTGTTCCTCTTCGGCTGGATATTCGGCGGGGGTGGCGACACCAGGATCTCGGTCGGCTTCGTCGACCAGGACGGCACGGCCGTCTCGGCGAGCCTTCGGCAAGCCTTCGCCGCCGTGCCGCTCCTGACCCTGCAGGACGGCACGCTCGATGCCGAAAAGGCGGCGATGCAGCACGGCGACGTGTCGGCCGTCATCGTGATCCCGAAGGGCCTCCAGGCCGCGCTCGTCCAGACCAGGTCCGGCCACCCGGCATCGGTCGCGATCCAGCTGTACGGGGATCCATCGCAGAACCAGACCACGCAGGTCGTCCAGGGTGCCGTCGCACAGGTTGCCAACGGCTTCAACCTCGAAGCTCAGGGCGGCTCGGCCATCCTGACCGTGAGCCGGGAGTCGCTGCAGTCCACGAACCTCAGCAATGTCGCCTACCTGGTGCCGAGCATCCTGGCCATGGCCCTGATGCAGCTGGGCGTCTTCGCCGCGATCCCCCTGGTCCAGCAGCGCGAGAAGGGCATTCTCAAGCGCATCGGCGCCACGCCCCTGCCACGGTGGAAGCTCGTCGGCAGCAACATCCTGCTGCGCTTGATGGTGGCCGTCGTCGACGCGGTGCTGATCCTCGGGATCGGCATCGTCTTCTTCAACGTCCAGATCGTCGGCAGCTTGCCGGCGTCGGCAGGCGTCGTTCTCCTGGGAGCGACCACATTCCTGGCGATCGGCTTCATGCTGGCGTCGTTCCTCAAGACCGAGGAGCAGGCCACGGGGGTCGTCCAGGTCGTCCAGATCCCGATGATGTTCCTGTCGGGGATCTTCTTCTCATTCGACTTCCTGCCCGGCTTCCTCCAGACCGTCGCGCGCTTGATGCCGCTCACCTACCTGGGCGACGCGATGCGGCAGGTCATGGTGAACGGGACCCAGGTCGCCCCGCTCGGGGTGGACCTCGCGGTCCTGACCGGCTGGCTCGTGGTCTGCCTGGCGATCTCGGCGCGGTCGTTCCGCTGGGAGTAGCCCCGGCACCACTCCCTGCCGAATGCCGGCTGGGTCCCGGTCCCGCTCCGCTGGTCGGCTACGCCGTGACAGCTTTCGCGGCCTGTCCGGGAACCATTAGCCCTATTAACCCCGGTGCGACAATCGGCGCAGACACGGGAGGCTCTGACACGCGGCCGGCACACCCTGCCGCCGGGACCGCGCCGAGCCACCCGCGAGACAGACCGGTGTCATGCGTCCCGAGGGAGGAAGAGGCATGTCCAGACGCTGTGCGGGTGGCCGCGCTCTCGCAAGCCTCGCCATCGCCGTCATGCTGGCCGCCTGCAACGCGGGCCCGGGTCCAACGCCGGTGACACCAACGCCGCCATCAACCTCAACTCCGACCTCAACTCCGACACCACCACCCACGCCGGGGCCGACCAGTACGCCCGACCTTGCGCTTGCTCGCCAGACCGCAACCCTGTATGAGCAGGACTTCGAGTCGGGAACGGCCCTGGGGATCTTCGACCAATACGGAAACTGGTCCGTCTCAACCGACAGTAGCGGCAACCACGTCTTCTGCAACGCCGTCTCCCAGGACTGGCAGTCGTTCAAGTTCGGCTCCGATACCTGGACCGACTATGCGGTGGAGGCGCGCGTAGAGTTCCTGGCCGAGACTCCCGACGAGGCCGCCGAGATCTACACGAGGGTCGACTCGTCGATGGCCGGATATCGGGGGACCCTGTACCAGGCCTCGGCCGGTCTGACCTACTACCCGCCGACGACAAGCCTGGGCGGGTCATCTTTCCCAACCGGGGCGAATACCTGGTACACACTTCGCGTCGAGGCCGCCGGCAGCCACCTCAAGTTCTTCGTCGACGACCGACCGATAGCCGATGGCCTCGACAGCCAACGCTCGATCGGGACGGCAGGCTTCGGCGTCGGGCCCAACACCAGGGCCTGCGTGGACGCCATTCGCCTCTGGGCACTCACGCCGGATGGTCAGATCGTCAGCACCAGCCCGCGTGCCAAGTACGAGGGTGACTGCGTATGGTGCTTCGTTGATGGGGAAGGCCCCCTGGCGCCCATCGGGGACCCGGCCACCGGATTCCTCAACTCTCGGGCGGGAGACACAAGACCCGTAGTCACCCTCGATGGGGGCTACCAGGTCCCGGCGGGAGGCAACGTCACATTCGACAACAAGATCATCATCGTGAAGCCCGTCCAAAGAAAGCCCATTGAAGTCTTCGGGACGTTGACCATCACCAATTCCCTTATGTTGTGGCAACAGACGGACTACAACCAAACCTGGCTAGAGATCCAAAAGGGAGGTACCCTGGTCGTAAAGGACTCATATGCCTTCTCGGGCAACCAGTACTGGGTAGGCTGGGAATATGAAGATGGCTCAACGGTCAAGTTCGACCACTTCATTGGCGAGCCGGTGCAAACCATATGGGGATCTGTCGACTACAGTGCGATCAACTACTCTGATGTGAAACTCACCCTCTTGAGTATGACGCACGATACAAGAGTTCAAGTGTCAAGTGCACATCAAGTCTGGTTCGAGATCTTCCCGCCACCAGGGACGTACACCTTCAGACTGCCTGCCAAACGTCAATGGGCAGACTGGACTGGATCGGACATCTGGCTGAATACGACAATACAGGTGCATGATTCCTACATCTATGAGCAGGCCATCACTCTGGATCCCAATACGAATGTGACTGTCCAGGATACACCGAGTGGAGTCGGCATAGGCTGGGCGATATACAAGGACAGCCCTGGCTATGTGAGCTGCGAATTGAAGAACGTGGGCGAACCGGGGACGGGACCGGGAACGCCAAAGAAAGATGGGACGTACTACAAAGAGATGACCTGGGATCTGCCTTGTATCGATTCATCGCTGACGATGAGGGAGTCCAACCTCGAAAACATGTGGCCTGCTGTATATGGATCTGTCCATGTGAAGATCTATGGATCGAACGTGGCTGATGCCAACATGGATGGGGCTGGCGCCACACTCGAAATATACGACTCAAGTATCTTGCAGGTCTTTGATCAACGTGGTGATGGCCGTGTCTACATTGAGGATTCACGAATCTCGGATGTGATTGACGTGAGAGGTGCTGGGGCCGTGGTGTATGGGTATGGGGTGACCGGCCCGTATCAGGTGTTGAAGAGTGATGGTGGTGCCTATGTGCCATTGGACAAGCCGGGTCCGCCATGGTGATAGTGGCCTGCGAACATGTGGCGTGCGGTCTGTCCCGCTTCTTGACGGCAGGCGTGTGGTCGCCGTCTCCGAACACCGGGTCGGATTGATGGCGGTTGGGGTGGTGTTTGACCGAGGTTATTCGGAGGTACGGCCCGGGCTACGAACGCGCTCTCAACCGCCCCGGCGTGGCCTGAAAGTCGATTGTTGGTGCGCCACTTTGGCGCGAGTACGGCCAGACGAAGGCTGGGTCTTCTGGCGCCTCCGCACGCGGATGGCCATCCAGGCGCTCGTCGGTGTCATGAGCCAGCGGCTTCCGGTCCGGTAGGCGCGGCCGCTGTGCTACGTCGGAGGTCCGCCAAGTCGAGCGCCGCGTCGGGGGCCGTCGTCTAGCTTGGCTGTTCGTGGACCCCGAACCGTTCCCAGTGAACGACCTCATCGAAAGTCCTGCGGCCCTTGCGCTTCGGCCAGGTTAGGGCTTCCGGGTTGATGGGCCAACCGAACGAGAGCAGGAACTCGCACCAGTGGTCGGCCGGGTAACCGAGCAGCTCGCGGGCCAGCGGCTGGTTGTAGACCGTGGCCGGCACGCTGCCGATGCCGAGCTCCCAGGCCGCCAGGGTCATGTTCTGGGCCGCCCTGCCCAGGTCCCACATGATCGAGTATGGGGCGTCGTGGGTGGCCGGGTCGGGCACGACCAGGGCGACGGCGGCAGCCGCTCCGGCGAGGTGGCCGGCATACGGCCCGACCTCGGCCAGCTCCTGCAAATGCGCTCGGTCCGTGCACACGACGAAGTCCCAGTTCTGCTGGTTCTTGGAGCTGCCCGATCTGCGTCCGGCGTCGAGGATGCGGCGCAAGTGATCCGGCTCGAGCGGTAGATCGGCGAACTTCCGGATTGCCCGCGTGGTGTCGATTGCCTGCCAGGTGTCCATTCGATCTCCATTGGGGAGGCGACCGGGCACGTCCGTTGCGCGGTCGGTCAGTCCGGTGTCGGCGTTCGATCGCGCGGCGAAACGCTGCCGGCCATCGCCCCGAAGCCGTACACCGGATCGGGCGGACGCTCGACGACGGAATCGGCGGCGCGTTCGCCGGCCGCCTCGGGAGCGACCGGCCCGCCGAGCGATTGCGCGAAGAACGCGGCCGTCCTACGGCGGCATCCTGCGTCCTCGTAAAGCCAGCGGTGGCCGAATTCGGGAAGAACCATGGTTTCGACGGGCGCGTCGTCCAAACCCCGGCGAGCTACCGCTGCCCGACCGATCAGCTCGAGGTGCTGAACCGGGACGCCGCGGTCCTCGGCACCGTGGATCAGCAGCAGCGGCCCGCGGTAGCGAGCGGCTGCGGCCGAAGCGCTGGCGCTATCCACCGAGTGGCGCCTGGGTGCGAGCAGAACTGCCGCCGTCAACCAGGCGAGCGGAGTGGCGATCGGTTCGGGGATGTGCATCTCGGCCAGATCGAAGGTTCGGCGGGTCATTCTGACCAGATCGGCGGGCGACGAGAGGCTGACCACCGCCCCGATCGACGGCTCCCTGGAGGCCGCGACGATCGCGCCGGCGGCGCCCATCGAGTGGCCGAGCACACCGACGCCGGATACCTCGGGCCGGGCGGCCAGCCAGCGCGCGGCCGCGGCCGTGTCGTCGGCGAACTCGGGAACGCTGATCGGCAGAGTTTCAGGCGAATTGTCGCCGTGACCGCGCACGTCCAGGGCGAGGCAGTGGAAGCCGGCGGCGTGGAGGTACCGGACGTGGGCCAGGGTCCGGCCGCGGTTCGACTCCCAGCCGTGGACGATGGCGATCGCGGGGCGGCGCTCCGCGATCGGCCCGCGCCGCCGGAACGTGGCGGGCGGTGAAGCGGCGCGAGACGCGGCTTCTGCGGGCGCTGTTGCCGTCGCCGCGGCCCGGCCTCGTCGGCGCCGGTGCTCCGGAGCTTCCGGGCCGGCCGGCACGAACCAGGCAGCGAGATGGTGGTCGCCGGCAGGGATCGTGACCGCCTCGAAGTCGAGGCCGAACTCCGCCGGAGACGTCTCGACCGGGCTGCGTTGTGGAAGCCCGGCTCGGGAGCGATATCTCAGCGCAAAGCGGTAGGCTGCTGCGAATCCGGCCAGGGCCCCGACTGCCAGGGCCGGCCGGAGCCACCCGGCCGTCCTCGAGGGATCGCGTTTCGACATGCCGTTAGGGGACGTCAGGAAGGGCCGCCTGTCAAGCGCGGGACGGCCGAGAGCCCGCTCGGGTCCGCATCCCGGCGCCCTGGGCCGAGCGTCCGACCGTGACGGTCGGCCCTCGAAGGTAGACTGATGGGATGCCGCGCAACCCTTTCGCCGTGCTCGGACTGCCTTTCGACGCCACCACGGACGCCATCAAAGGTGCCTGGCGCCGGCTCGCGCGCCAGCACCATCCCGACGTCGCGAGCGGCGATCCGGCTCTCGAGCGACGGGCGAACCGGACCATGGCCGAGATCAATGCCGCGTACCAGGAGTTGCGCGACCCGGACAGGCGGCACGCTCATCGAGACGCGGCGGCACGAGCGGCCAGGGCGGCGGGGGCCGCGGGCGGTGGAGCTGCCACGGCCGGGGGTGCACGGGCCGATTACGAGCCCGGCCCCGCGTCCCGCCGCCCGGGATGGAGGCCGCAGCCGCATCCGGCGCGGCCAGTCACGGCCCGCATCGACACCAGCGCGCTTCTGCGGCCTCGCAACTCCCCGCTGCGGCCGCTGGAGCACAGTCCGCTCCCCGGGTTGCCGCCGCGGCCGCGTTCGGCCGAAGGGCACGAACCGCCCCGGGCGTCGACCCCCAGCGGACCGACCCTCCGACGTCGCGGCCCGACCCTGGAGGCCGATCTGCCCACGCTCGACGAGGCGCTCGACACGCGCCTGAAGTTCGGCAAGTTCGCCGGCCTGACGCTCGGGGAGGTGGCGACAATCGAACCTTCCTATGTCGATTGGATCGTACGGACGGTCGACCGCGATCCCACCATCGGTCTGGCGGCTCGAGTCGTTCTGCGCTACCTGGGAAGTGGCCCGACCAGGCGCCCGCGACTCGACGCCTTCGTCTCGAGGGGATGAGGGCCCCGAACGAAACGGCCCGCCTTGGCTGGCGAGCCGTTTCGATCCCGTGACGGGGGTATGAGGCCTGGCCGCCGACCGAAGGCCCACGCTGGCCGATCATCCTGTTGTTCGGGTCGTGGTCGGGTCCGGCGGCCTCCTCATACGAACGAGGTTCGTCTCCAGAGCGGAAGTCGCGAATGACCCGGCCCGTGTCCGACGCCCCTGGCACCCTCGGTACCGGTGTCGACGGCCAACTCCCAGGCTACCGCCCGGCGGCGGAACCGCAATGGCCCGTAGGATCTCAGTCGGAGGGCCCCTAAGTCAGGCGCATCCTGGCACCACGCCGGCATGCCCGGGCCCGCGATCGCTCGTGAGCTTCGGAGGCAACGCCCAGCTACCAACGCCGCGCTACCATCAACTCATGTACGCGGACGGGTTCTCCTTTCTTGAAGAGGAGCGTGATGCCTGGCGCCCGTTCGAGGCCCTCCTCGAACTGGCCGACGATCAACTCGAGCGGCCCGTCGAGGGCGCACACGGTTGGAGCGGCCGGGACCTGATGGCCCACCTTTCCGTCTGGATCGAATGGGCTCTGAGGATCGCCCGCGAGCTTGCCCTCGGGCCCAACAGCCCGACCTACAACGAGTTTCGGGCGATCTCCAGGAACTGGGAAGCGCAGGGCGACCTCCTGAACGCCCGATACCGGGCCGAATGGGCCGGCCTGCCCACGGCCGAGGTCCGGCGCCGGTTTTCGACACTGCCGGGCGAGCTGCGCGGCTACCTGACCGTGGTGCCCGAGACGCGCTGGCTCAAGGACTCCGACCACCTGAGATCGCTGCTCGCCAACACGACCGAGCATTACAGCGAGCACGAAGCCGATCTCCGGGCCGTCCTTTCGGCCGCCGGCCGCTGATTCATCCCGTGGCGGCCGGTCCGGCGGAGTTCGCCCCTGACCTGGAGGAGTGCATAGATGGCAGGTAAGCGCGCCGACAACGGCCAGGCTTCTGCCGGAAGCCCGTCGGACGAGATCGACCGACTGGCCGATGAGCTGGTCGACGTCAGGCGGCGTGAGGCAGGCGGAGCTGTCGAGTACGACCGGGCGGGAAGCTTGGTCGCGACCCGGCAAGGCGGCCGATTCGCTTTTCGGCTGCGTGAGGGCATTGTTGCCGCGGCGCTTCGGACGCCCGACACGGCACCCTCCGCTCGCGGCCCCGACTGGGCGGCGCTGCTGCCGGCCACGCCCGATTCATTCACCCTTGACCGCGCCACGGCCTGGTTCGTGACCGCATGGCGTCTCGTCGGGGAGCCTCAGGAGGACGGGGTCGTGACCGACTGACCCGCCTGGCCCGGCCGTCCGTCGGCATTCACGGTACAAAGCACGACCCCGGCCCGAGGGGGGAGGCCGGGGTCGTAGGACGGGACCGGGGGGCCCCGCTTGGTATTCGCTTCAGGGCCGAACGACTCAGTTCAGCTGGGCTTGGCTGTAGCGTACTGCGACAGGCCGAACCTCGCTTCGAACTGCTCCGCCGGCATCGCTCCAACGACGGCCATCGGCGGCTGGCCGGGGCGGAAGAAGGCGATGGTCGGCAGAGTCATGATCTGGAGTGCTTGCGAGACGCCCGGGTTGGCATCGACATCCATCTTGACGACGTCGATTGCTCCCTCGTACTTCTGGGCGATGCGCTCGAGCTCGGGGGCGACCATCCGGCACGGACCGCACCAGGTCGCCCAGAAATCGACGATGATCGGCCGCTCCGAATTGAGGACGACCTGTTCGAACGTCTCGTCTGTGACTACTTTGACTTCGGCCACCTGGCGATGGTCCTTTCTACCTGACGGTCTTGGCCGGCATCGAGGCTCAGCCGGCGATTGTCTGGAGCAGCCGACACGCTTCCAGGACCCGCGCATCCGCGAGGCGATAGTAGATCGCGTTGCCGTCCCTGCGGGTCAGGACAAGCCCCGAATTCCGCAGGACGGCCAGGTGCTGACTCATGTTCGGGACGTGGCAGCCGACCCGCTCGGACAGCTCTCGCACCGACAGCTCTCCATCGGCGAGAGACTGGAGAACGCAGAGGCGCTTCGGGTCGGCGAGGGCCCTTGCCACCGCCGCACTCCGCCGTCTCGCGGTGTCGAGATCACCTGTGTCGACCATGTGCGCACTCTACAATAGTTTGCGCAATGACGCAAGGAGGCTGGAGGCCGGCGACCTTCGGAGAGGAGCCCGACGATGCAACTGCCGGGCTGTCCCGCCGGACGTGCCGGTTCTGGCTACGATGGCGCCATGGAAGACGGTGGCGCGTTCGGTGGCGGCTTCGGTGGCGGGCCCGGGGGCGTGCCCGGAGGCGGAATGGGCGGCGATATGCGCGATCCGAGGATGGCGGGCGGCGGCCTTGGCCCGGGTCAGCTGCAAAGTCTCGCCGGCCTGCTCGGCCTCGGGGCGATGCGGGGCCACGACGCTCGCGATCCGCGCGGGATGCGGATCGGCGGCCGCGACGCGCGCGACGTTCGCCTGCAAACCGGGCGCGACATGGCTCGCGCCGGCGGCGGCGAGAAGCTCGAGACGATCGAGATCCACGGCCAGGCCCGGTTGGCCGGACCGAGCACGACTCTCGAGCCGGCGACCGTCGGCATCGACTCGACCGGCCTGACGCTCGAGATCGGGGCCGGGCGGCCGATCCGGGCGGGTTTTCGCGACCTGAGCCTGATCGCGATCCAGCAGTCGACCGCCCTCGTCGTCTTTGGGGATGGCCCCGACGCGATGCGGTTCATGCTCGAGAAGTTTGGCGACCATTTTGGGCCGATGGTTCGGTTGCTGCGGGAGCTTCGGCTCAAGCAACGCCTCTCCGACGGCCTCGTCAGGGTTCCCGACGAGCCGGCCGAGCTGGTCGAGTTCGCCTGGACGCCCGCGGCCGACCCGCTTGGCCCCGGCCCGGATGGACCGGCGACCCCGAGCACCGGTGTCGGGCAGCTGGTAGTTCATCCCTGGGGCTTCGTGGTGTGCCCGCTCGACGAACGGGCAACTTGGATCCATTTCCGGCGTGCGTCGATAGCGACGGTCACGCTGCCGAGCCCGGGCGACGTGGCGATCGACGGCGAGCCCGGGACGCTTTTGCTGCGCGGCCTTGGGGCCGCGGCCACGCGCATCCACGACACGCTCGGCAAGCTACGCGACGGCGCCTTCGCCGACGCCGCGGGTTTCGTCGAGCAACTGATGCCCGACGCGCCGTTCGGCGTCCGGCAGAAGGCCTCCGATCTTCTCGTCGACGGCCGGCCAACCCGTCCCGATGTCTTCGGGGACACCGGCTGGCCGATCGTCGAGACGGCCGTCCTGGGCGAGCCAGACTTCGCGGCGAGCTACCGGTCGTTGTGTCAGACGGCCGGCGCGTCGGCGCCTCGATGGGTTGCGATGTCGCCCATCGATCCGGGCGCAACGGAGCCCAAGATCTGGTTCCTGATCGCCATGCCGGGCAACCTGGTGGCCCTGGAGCTGGTCACGGCCGGGGCGCATGCCACGTATTTCTACCGGGTCATGCCACGGGTGCAGTACAAAGGGGAGCCGCCTGAGAAGCTCGGGGTCGCCGGCGAGCAGGCCGTGCGCGATATCAGCGAGGCGCTCGTCGACTGCCGCTTCCTGCGCGAGCCGATGGCACTTCCGGCCGACCAGCTGAGGCTGCCGAAATACCTGCGCTACCGGCTCGCCCTGGCGGTGCTACCGAGCCTGGCTTGGGCGAGGAGCAGATTCGTGGCCAGGATCGTCCACCGCGACCCCACCAGCTGGTCCGCGGCGGTAGCCGATTTGATCCGCTGGCACTCGACCGTGCAGGACGAGGCGGCGGAGTGGCCCGGCCGCGCGGCCCAGGAGTCGGCGATACTGGCGGCCGGTGGGGACGGTGGGGACGGTGGGGATGGTGGGGATGGCGGCGACCCCGACTCTGACTCCGGCGCCGACGTGGAGAGCGGCGAAGCCGATGCAGACGCGATGGCCGCCAGCGGCGCGACCCGCCCGGCTGCCGGGTCGAGCAACAGGATCGGGCCTTCGGGCACTGCAGGCTAGAGGAGCGAACGATGCCCACTTTCAAGCACCCGTGCCCGTACTGCGACAAGTTCATCGACCGGGCCGTGGCCGCCTGCCCTTATTGCGGCCAGGCAGATCCGTTCGCGCCCAAGCGCTGTCAGAACTGCCGCAAGATCGTCGAGGATCCGGCCTGGACCGTCTGCCCGTCCTGCGGGCAATCGTTGATCGCGCCGCCTCCGGGCACGGTGGCAACGGGCGCTACCGCAACGGGCTCGGGAACTGCAACCCCGCCCGCGCCGGCCCCAGTCCCGGCCGCAAGCAATGCGTCGGGCGCTCCCACCCCCGCGCCCGCCGCGCCGGCACCCCGCCCGCCCCTCAATCCGGACGCGGCGGCTCCCGTCCTCAAGTCGGCCGGCCCATGCAACGGTTGCGGGGCGCCGCTGCCCGCCGGCGCCCGCTTCTGCACGATCTGCGGGACCGTGGCGGGCTAAGCGCTCCGAGATCAGCCCCCGCGGGCCGCCTCGCGACCCGGCCGCGGGAGCGCGGCTCGAGCTCCTAGCCGACTTTGTTGCCGCAGTTGCCGCAGAAGCGAGTGTCGGCCGCAAGCTCGGCGCCGCATTTGCTGCACTTCGGCGTGCCGAGGGCCGTGCCGCAGTTGCCGCAGAACTTCTCGCTGCCGATCGGTTTGCCGCAGTTGGGGCACTCGGTCGCGCGGGCGCTGAGGTCGCCGGAGAAGACCTGCTGGCCCTGCATGGCCTGGCGCATCTGGTTCAGCTCGACGGACGATCGCTCGGCCTCCATCTCCGTGGCGAGGTTCGGCGCGCAGTTGACGCAGAGGCCGCGCTGCTTGTTGAAGCAGGTCTCGTCGACCCAGTTGTTGCACCGCACGCAGCGATGGAACAACGGCATGATCTCGTTCGAGGCCTTCTGAAGGGCCTTGTCCCGGGCGTCGCGATCGGTGACGTCCTGGGCCGTGTTCGCCGCGTTGGCAGCGCCCCAGAAACGGCCGCCCAGGATGCTGCTGGCGCCGCCGAGGATCGAACCGCCCATGCCGAGAAGGTTCTTCTGAAACTCGCTCCGGTAGCCGCTGCCGCAGATGTCGCAGCGGAACTCGAACTGGTAGCCCTGGTTGCTCGAGAGGTCCTGGTAGTTGCTGGTGAACGGCGTGAAGCCCGGCATTCGACCCACTCCTGGTGGTGGCCGCGTGGCGACCTCGGCTGCGACGGTTGGTGCCCGCATGTTACCGCCAGGGGCGGGCGGTCGGCAGCCCCTTTGTTCGGGCTCCCGGATGACTGCCGTCGTCTTAGTCAGTCGACTCCAAGATCGTGCAGGCGCGCCTCCGGAATGCCGAGGTGGTGCGCCAGCTCGTGGATCACCGTGATCCAGACCTCGTGCTCGAGCTCGGCCGGATCCGGGAAATCCTCCAGCAGCGGGTTCGCGAAGAGCGTGATCTTGTTCGGCAGGAAGGCCCAATCGGCGGCGTACTCGGTCCTGGGTATGCCCTCGTACAGCCCGTAGAGACCCTCTCCCGGGCCGAGCCCGGACTCGCGAAGCTGCTGCCTGAACGGTTCCTCCTCGATGACGATGGCCACCTCGTCTAGCGCGCGCGCGAACGGCTGCGGGATCGCACCGAGCGCGTGCTGCACGAGTTCCTCGAATCGGCCGAACCCTGCGGTCGCGCGACGGCGGCGGGCACTGCCCCTGGGTCTCTTGGCCATGCGCCTATGCTACGGCCCCGCCGGTCCCCCCGACTCGCGAGCCGAGACTCGACCGGCCCGGCGGCGTAGGATTCGGCCAAAGGAGCCAGCGATGCCGACCGATCAGCCGTTCGAACGCAGCAGGCTCGACCTCGAGGCGCACGTCCGCCAGATGATCGACGAGATCGAGCGTGGCGAAGACGACGAGCGCATTGATGCCGCCGAGAAGCCGGCGACGGGGGAGGGGGCCTCTCGATCCGGGGTCATCGAGAGTGCCGTGCGCCAGATCCTCGTCGAGATCGGCGAGGACCCGGAGCGCGAAGGCCTGCTGCGGACCCCCGATCGAATGCATCGGATGTGGCTCGAGCTCACCTGCGGCTACCGCGTCGACCCGGACCGCCTCATCAACGGCGCCCTGTTCGACGTCGGCTACAGCGAGATGGTCGTCGTCAAGGGAATCCCGTTCTACTCCCTGTGCGAGCACCACATGCTGCCGTTCTTCGGCACGGCCGCGGTCGGATATCTGCCGCGCGGACGTGTCATCGGGCTCTCGAAGATCCCCAGGATCGTCGAGATGTACGCCCGCCGTCTCCAGGTCCAGGAGCGGATGACGCAGCAGATCGCCGACTTCCTCCAGGAGCGGCTGAACCCCTACGGTGTCGGGGTCGTGATCGAGGCGGAGCACCTTTGCCTGGCCATGCGCGGCGTCCAGAAGGGGGGCGCGACGCTGGTCACGAGCGCCATTCTGGGTACGTTCAGGTCGAGCAAGCAGACACGCGACGAGTTCATGGCCCACCTGGAGCGTGCCGTTCCCAGGGTCTGAAGGCGGGTGCCCGACGAAGATCGGCAGCGGGTCGCCGCTCGTTCGCGACTCGTTCGCCTCGATCGTGCAGCGACCGCCCGCTATCATCCGACCATGACCGATCGACCGCTCAAGGTTCTCATCGCCAAACCCGGTCTCGATGGGCACGATCGTGGAGCCAAGGTGCTCGCCCGCGGCCTTCGCGACGAAGGCTTCGAAGTCGTCTACACGGGCCTGCGCCAGACGCCAGAGATGATCGTGACGGCCGCCCTCCAGGAGGACGTCGACGTCGTCGGGCTGTCGATCCTGTCGGGTGCGCACATGACGCTGGTGCCACGCGTCTGCCGCCTGCTCGGCGAGCGCGGCCTCGGCGACGTCCTGGTGACGGCGGGTGGGATCATCCCGGATGACGACGTGCCGGCACTCAAGGAGTGCGGCGTGGCCGCCGTCTTCGGGCCCGGCACCACGATCGCCGAAGTTGCCGATTTCCTGCGGGCCAACGCCCGGCCGCGGGACTAGCTCGCACCGTCGTGGCCGATCTGCGCGCCCCGGCGGTCGACGAGGCCGCGATTGCGGAGCGGGCAAACGCGCTCTGCGACGCCGCACTGGCGGGTGACCGCCGGGCTCTCGCGCGGTTGCTGACCGCGGTCGAGAACCGTTCGCCGCTCGCCGAGCCCGCTCTTCGGCGGCTCTACCCGCTCGCGGGGCGCGCCCAGCTGATCGGCATCACTGGGCCCCCGGGAGCCGGCAAGAGCACGCTCGTTGCTGCGCTGATCGCCGAGCTGCGCCGTGCCGGTCGGCCCGTGGCCGTCGTGGCGGTCGATCCGTCGAGCCCGATCACCGGGGGGGCTCTGCTGGGAGATCGCGTTCGGATGCAGGCCTACGCCTCGGACGACGGCGTCTTCATTCGTTCGATGGCCTCGCGCGGCCACGCCGGTGGGCTCGCATCGGCGACGACGGCCGCGGCCGCGGTCTTCGACGCGGCGGGATTCGATGTCGTGCTGATCGAAACCGTCGGCACCGGCCAGAGCGAGGTCGAGGTGGCTGCAACTGCGGACACGACGGTGGTCGTAGAGGCGCCGGAGATGGGCGACGAGATCCAGGCCATCAAGGCCGGCCTGCTGGAGGTGGCGGACATAATCGTAGTGAACAAGGGCGATCGTCCCGGCGCGCATCGGACCGCGTCCCAGCTCCACGCGATGCTGGCCGGTGCGCCCCAGGAGGCCCGGCCCGGCAAGCCGGTGCCCAAGCATCCGGAGGTGCTGGTCACGACCGCTGCCAACGGCGAGGGCGTGCCCGAGCTGGTGGCAGCGGTCGATCGCCATCGTTCCGGGGTCGCCGCCGCCGACCGCGAGGCCGCGCGCCTCAAGCGGGCCGAGGCCCAGGTATGGGCCGTGCTGGTGGACCGGCTGCACGAGCGGGTGCGATCGCTCGAAGGCGCCGGGAGCCTCTCTCCGGCCGTCGAGCCGGGCGCGGCCTCCGGGCGGCTCGGGGCCGGCTCGAATGCATTGGCCGCCGAGCGGCCCGCCGCCGGGGATCTGCTCCGGAGTGTCGCCTCTCACGAGTTGGACCCATATGCGGCCGCGGACGCAATCCTCAGCCGGCTCATGGCCGGCACGCCGCCGCCCGAAGTCCGCCCTCGGTCGAGGTGAACCCGGATCCTGCGGGGGGGCCGGTTCAATCGAGGTGGCGCCCCGTGTTGTATCCTTCGCGGCCGTGGGCCCGTAGCTCAACGGTAGAGCAATTGACTCTTAATCAATTGGTTCAGGGTTCGAATCCCTGCGGGCTCACCAGATCCTGAGCGTGAAACGGTCCTTCTCGAACGAGCGGGAGACGAGATGGTCCTGACGGCCCTCTCTGGAGACGCCGGCCGCGTCGAAGCGTGATGGCGCGCCCGGACCGCCTCTACCGGGGCTACGTCTTCGACCTCGACGGGACCGTCTACCTGGGCGACGCGCTCCTCCCGACCGCCGGCGAGACGATCCTCCGTCTCCGCGCCCTCGGCTGCCGCACGGTCTTCCTCTCCAACAACCCGACCCATCGACCCGAGGAATACGCGGCCAAGCTCACGCGCCTGGGGCTACCGACGCCTCTCGACGACATACTCGTGTCGAGCCAGGTTCTGGTCCGGTTCCTGCAGAGGCGGATGCCGGGCGCCCGATTGTTTGTCATCGGCGAGGAGCCGCTCGTGCTCGCGCTCGCGGCGGCTGGGTTCGAGATCGTCGGCGAGGCGGCAGACACGGACGCGGTGATCGCCAGCTTCGACCGGACCTTCGCCTACCCGAAGCTCCAGGTGGCGTTCGACGCCATCCGGGCCGGGGCGAGCTTCTTCGCCACCAACGGGGATCGTTACTGCCCGGTGCCGGGTGGAGGCCAGCCCGACGCGGCATCGGTCATCGCGGCCGTTGAGGCGTGCACGGGTGTCGCCTGCGAGGCGGTCGTCGGCAAGCCGTCGCACCACACGAGCGACGCGGTTCTCGCCATGCTGGATTTGCCGGCGGCGGAGTGCCTGATAACCGGTGACCGCCTGGAGACGGACGTGCTGATGGGCCTCCACGCGGGCATGGGGGCGGCCCTGACTCTCACGGGCGCGACGACCGCCGAGATGCTGGCTCGGTCGGCGATCGAGCCCACCTACGTTCTCCAGCAGCTCGACGACTTGTTACCGTAAGAGGCGCTGCATCGTGGTCTGGGTTGCCGACCCGCACTGCCGGTCCGACCCTGCCGTCCAGGAGCAACGATGAAGGACTATCTTCTCGGCATCGACCAGGGCACCAGCGGAAGTCGAGCGCTCGTGCTCGACCGCGACGGGGCCGTCCGCGGCTACGGCTATCGCCCGCTCGCGCGCCTCCACCCGGCGGCCGATCGAGTCGAGCAGGATCCGCTGTTGGTTACCCTGGGCGTGCGCGAGGCGATCGACGCGGCGCTCGTTCAAGCTGGCATCGGACCGGCCGAGCTGGCCGCCGGCGGGATCGCGTCGCAGCGGGGCACCGACTTCGTGTGGGACGCGGGTACGCGCCTCCCGCTGGCGAATGCCATCACGTGGCAGGACCTGCGAACCCAGCCGCTCGAGCGCGAGCTGCGCGGATGGACCCGCGTGGGCGAGTGCCGCAGGCGCCTCGGCGAATGGCCCGGTCCGTGGAGTTCGGCACTCCATCTCTCGTGGCGCCTGGCCAACGACCCGGTCGTCGCGGAGGCCGCGCGGCAGGGTCGGCTGCGCGCCGGGCTCTCGGCCCTCTGGGTGCTCAACTCACTCGGCCGGTCCGACGGCCACCGGGTCGACGTTTCGCTGGCCCAGAGCATGACGCTGTACGACTTCCGGGCCCGTGAATACTGGGCCGAGTGGCTTGCCTACCTCGAGGTGCCCCGGGCCGCGCTTCCGGACGTCACCGGGACCGTCGACGAGTTCGGCTGGCTCGACCTGGACGCGACCCGGGTGCCGGTTCGGGCAATGATCGGCGATCAGCAGGCCGCTCTCTTCGGCTACGACTGTCGTGCGATCGGCAGCGCCGAGTGCACGCACGGAACCGCGTCGTTCGTCGACGTCTGTCTCGGTGACACTGCCCCGGTGCTCGATACGATCAAGGTCTACCTCGCCTGGCTGCTGGAAGACCGCCCGACGTACTGCCTGGAGGCCGACACGACGGTCACGGGCGCCGCGGTGCGCTGGCTGCGGGAGGGCGCAGGCATGATCGAGACCGACGAGGAGCTGAGCCGGCTGGCCGAAACGGTGCCGGACGCGGCCGGCCTCGTGTTCGTGCCCGCCTTCACCGGGCTGAACGTGCCGTACGACGTGCGGGGAGCGCGCGGCTCCCTGCTCGGTCTCACGCTGGGCCACACGCGCGCACACATTGCCCGCGCGTTCCTCGACTCGATCGGCCTGCAACTCGGGGCCATCCTCGACGAGATCGACACCAGGGCGGGCGTTCGAGTCGGCCGGCTGAAGGTGGGCGGCGGCCTCTCCGCCAGCGACACTGCCTGCGCGATCCAGGCCGACTGGCTCGGAATCCCCGTCCTCCGGTCATCGTTCCCGGAGACGACGGCCCGGGCGGCCGCGTTGCTGGCCGGGCTGGGGGCCGGCTTCTGGGAGGGCGAAGCGGACCTGCCCCCGATGCCGGGCGAGACAAGGGTCTTCGAGCCGCGGATCGGCGCCGATCGGCGAGCGGAGGGTCGCGAGGACTGGCAGCGCGCGGTGGACGCCGTGACCGGGTGGGCCGCGCCGCGAGGTTGAGCCGTCTCAGCGGGTCCGGCCGGCCGACGCCGCGCAGGCAGCCCGACTCCCGTCGCGTTCGCCAGCGTCAGGCGGGCCGGGCGATCTCGATCCGATCCCTGCCCGATTTCTTGGCGCCGTAGAGGGCCCCATCGGCCCGGCCGAAGAGCTTTTCGGCCGAGTCCTCGGGAACCGCCAGCGCGCCGCCGATCGAGACCTGGACCTTCTGCGACACGCCGTTCAGGCGCACCTCGGAGGAGGCGACCAGCGCCCGGAGCCGCTCGGCGGTTTCCACCAGGCCGGCCTCGTCGGATGACTCGACCAGGACCGCGAACTCCTCGCCGCCCCAGCGTGCCAGGATGTCCCCGGCCCGAACCGCTCCGCTCAGGGTCGCGGCCACTCCCACCAGGACCGCGTCCCCAAAGGCGTGCCCGTAGCTGTCGTTGACGTTCTTGAAGTGATCGATATCGACGATCAGCAGTCCAAATCGCCAGCCGTAGCGGGCCAGGTTCTCGAGGTGGCCCGACAGCGCGGTGTCGAACAGCCGGCGATTGGGCAGGCCGGTGAGGCCGTCGATCAGGGCTTCGTTGCGGGCGCGGTCCGCACTCTCCACGGCCCGCGCGATGGCGGAGTCGTCCGAGAATACCTCGACGGCGCCGATGATCGACCGCTCGGTGTTGCGGACCGGGGCTGTCCGGACGACTACCGGCTTGCGGTGCCCGTCGGCGTGGCGCAGCCAGACTTCGACCTCGCGCGGCTGTCCGTCACGCATGGTTGCCGCCAGTGGGCATACGGTCTGGCAGAGCGAGTTTCCCTGTCCGTCGACGTGGTCGAGGATGTTGTCGAAGCAGTGGCGACCGACCATGTCCCGGGGGCCGTAGCCTGTCATCCGCTCCGCGCCGGGGTTCCAGTACTTGATCTCCCGGTCGGTATCGACGAAGTACACGCCTTCGGCGAGCGTTTCAGCGAGCGTCTTGTGGAAGTCGCCGTCCTGCTGGTTGTCGGGTGTCGGGCTGTCTGTCATCGCGGGTGCTCCAGCGACCGCTTATCGCTCGATGCGAAGTGCGGACGTGGCTGCAACTCTACTCCCGGTCCGATCGAGGGCCGAGACGGGGATTCAAGGGCGCAGGATCCTCAGCGGGCGCTCGAATTCGCGCTGGACGATTGGGCACGGGAAGAATTCGTCTGTCTCGGTACCGTCCACACCCCAGGGCTGGCCTCGGTGGCCCGGCGCGTCCGCGAGATTGCGGTCAAGCAGACCGGGACGTCGGTTGCGCCTTCAGCCGGACCGCGAGCTGCCGGTTGCCTTCGCACAAACGAAAGTGCATCCTTTGGGCCTGCCCGGCCCACGTGCAGAGCCTCGATCGTCGAGACTGCGTCGGGCCTGCAGCGGGGCTGGATCAATGCTTCCCCTGGTGGTGCTCTCGTGAGTGCACGGACGGCAAGCGGCCGACACGGCAAAGGGCGGCCGCAGAACGGGAACTCGGGCATGCGGCCCTCCGAAGGCGAGACGAATGCGCGTGCGGCAGAATCTCGACCGGCCCCGTCCCTCGCAGCGGTGGACACGAGCCGGCAGCGCGGGGCTGAAGACGAGCTGAACGAGCAGTTCAACACCTTGCTTCGCGATGCCGCAAACGAGCGCGAGGGACGGGCGCAGGCTCAATCGAAGGAGGACGCTATCGCCGCAAGCCAGGAGTCCGCCGCTCTCCTGTCCCTCGCCCGAACGGGATCGGCCAGGAAAGCCGGCCCTCGCCGCGGCGAGCGGAGCTGACCGGTTGGAGCCTCAAGACAGCGCGGCCGGCGGCGCGCGCGCGTGCCCGGCGGGCGAGCCGCCGCAGAACCCTGCCCGGCCCCGGTCAGCGGGCCTGACCTGGTGCCCCGCAGTCGCGCCGCTCCGCACCCTCGGACGGCTGTAGGCGCCGTTGATGCTCGACTTCTATGCCGTGCTACAGGTCGATCCTCTAGCCGATCCCGAAGTCATCCGGGCCGCCTACCGCGTTCTCGCCCGCAAGTACCATCCCGATCACGGCGGCGATCCGTCTCGGATGATCGAGTTGAACAATGCCTGGGATGTGCTCGGCGATCCGGCCCGGCGAGCGGCCTACGACACTTCACGGGCGGTGCCGGCCAACCGTCAACCTGCCGAGCCGATAGCACGGCCCCAGCCGGGCGCCTCACGGACGCCCGACACGTCGCAAGCCGGCCCGCCGCCTGGTCGTCCCTCCGGGACCGTCCTGGACTTCGGCCGCTACGCCGGGTGGTCCCTCGGAGAGATTGCACGCCAGGATACGGACTACCTGGAGTGGCTCCAGCGCGCGACCTTCGGGCGGCGGCTGCGCTCTGAGATCGCCGCGCTCCTCGCCGAACGTCGCGGCCCCGGTGCCACGGGGCGTGCGCCCTCCGGCGGGGCTTGGAAGGGGCGCCTGTAGGGCCGTCGGGCCGCCGAGGATCCACTCGCCGGGCCGCCGGGCCGCCGGGCCGCCGAGTATCCCCTCGCCGGCTCGAAGTTCGGCGTGGGGGCGTCGGGGTCCAATGCGAAGGCGACGTCGAGGCGGTCGGCCCGCATGAAGGCGAAGCTCGTTGCGTCGACGGAGGCCCTCATCCCTCGATGGCGTCGCCCAGCTCGCGGTCCTGCTCCGCGCCCACGTCGGAGACCCCCGACCGGAAACCGCCCGCGGCCGCCGGCGCGTTCGACCACCGTTCGTCCCCATGCCCGGGCCGGGGATAGGCTCGTTCCACCGCGTCCCGAATGAGGGCAACCATCGACATACCGCGTCGCCGTGCGAGCGTTCGAAGTCTGCGCGCCTGATCCTCGGTCAGCAAGATCTGCGTTCGTTCCACGCCATCCATGAGATACGTCTCCTGAAGTGATCCACGCGGCGCCCCGGCTAAGTGACGTGGCGCGGCACGACCATACCGGCAGGCGCTTAGCGCAGGCTTTGCCGTACTAAGATGCGAGTGATATGGAGTTCGGGCTGATCCTGCGCAATACCGGGGCCGGGTCGAGCCGCGAGGCCATCGAGGCCGGCGCGGAGACCGCCGAGCGCCTCGGCTGGCAGACCGTCTGGACGACCGACCACGTGCTCGTCCCACTGTCGGCCGCCGTCGAGTACGGTCGAACCTTCGAGGCGATTGCGACCCTGGCGTGGGTTGGCGCCCGTCATCCGAGGCTGAAGCTCGGCGCGAGCGTCATCGTCGTCCCCCAGCGCAACGCCGTGCTCCTGGCCAAGGAGCTTGCCACGCTCGACGTTCTGAGCGAGGGGCGCCTGATTGCCGGGGTCGGCGTCGGATGGAACGAGACCGAGTTCGCGAACCTGGGTGCTTCCGACCGCTTCCACCGGCGCGGCGCCTACCTCGACGAGACGATTCGGCTGTGGCGGCACCTCTGGTCGGGCTCGGTCGAGCCGTTCGAAGGGGCTTTCCACGGTTTCCGCGACTTCGTCTTCGGACCACTGCCGGCCCAGCGAGATCGCCTCCCGATAGTCGTCGGCGGGGCGTCCGAAGCGGCGTTGCAGCGCGCGGGTGCGCTGGGGGACGGGTATCACGCCACGCGTTGCGGGCCGGAAGCCATGGCCGAGCGAATTCCGACCATCCGCGCCGCGGCCGAAGCAGCGGGCCGCGCGATGCCCGGTCTATCCGTGCGCGCCGCCGTCACGACGGCCAGGGCCGAGGGCGCCGGTTACTCGCTCGCCGGAGATCCGGAGTCGATGATCCGCGACGTCCGCGCCTTCGAGGCCCTGGGCGTCGGACACCTGGCTCTTGTCTTCGAGCCGACCGAGCCGGCGGAGCTTGCGGCGGCGATCGAGCGCTTCGACCGCGAGATTATCAAGGCGCTCGGCGCCTGAGGGTCGGCCTTTCGAGCGTCGCGGGGCGCCCCCCGACCGCTCCCCCTCAGGCGTGTTCGATGAGGGCCGGAGCCTCGGTCGGGATCGGCACCGCCACGGCCATGGCGGCGAGATTGTCGGAGCCTCGGAACCACGACCAGAGCAGCGCCGTGGCCACGGAGTACAGGACGATAATCGTTACGAAGTCCACGGCATAACCGGCCGTGAATCCGAGCGTCGCCTGGAGCTGGCTGTAGTAGAGCGGCGCAATCGTCCATCCGAGCGACCACAGCAGCGTCATCCCGGCCGCAAGCGTGGCGCGCTCCGCCGGCGAGACCTTCTCCATCGAGAAGGCATCGAAGATGGGGCTGCCGGCGTTCATCAGCGAGTTCCGTACGGTCAGGGCCACGACGACCGTCCACAGCACCGGCGAGAAGCCGAGCACGACCAGAAAGGGGATGCTGGCCCCCTGGACCAGGACGATCGACCCGATCCGCCCAAACCGGCTCGCCAGCGCCGGCTGCGCAAGAATTGCCAGCGCGGTCCCGAGACTCGTCACCGCAAAGACGAGGTTTACGGCCGCGAGGTCCAGGTTGAACTTGGTCTGGATGAAGACGTTGAGGAACGGGATCAGCTGGCCCGCGCCGAGCGAGGTCAGAAAGCCCGGCAGCAGGAGCCGGAAGAAGAGGCGACGGTCCAGGATAACCAGCCCGAACCGGCCCCCGCCTTGCGGTTTCTTGCGATGGGGAGCCGGCCGATCGCTGGTCAGCAGGTACACGGTCCCGAGCGCGATGACGCCCAGGACTGCCACTCCAGTCAGCAGGATCTGGTAGGGCGCCGACGCCGATTCGAAACCCAGGCTCCCCGCCAGAGCCGTCGCGACCCCGCCGCCGACAACGGCCGAGACGAGCGAAGTGATGAATCCCAGCGCCGACCAGACGGCGAAGTACTCGTTTCGCTGGTTCGGCAGGGTGTGCTCGGCGATGAAAGGTATCTGCACCACCGACACGATCTGCGAGCCCGCCCCGAGCGCCATCACGCCCACGAACAGCAACGCCCGCTGTCCGGGCAAGAACGCGAAGAGCGCCGCCGCCACCAGGCCCATCCCGGCAGCCATCAGCGTACGCCGCCCGAACCTGTCCGAGAGCGCGCTTGCCGGCAACGCGACGATGACGCCGGAAAGCTGCGATAGCGCCAGCATCAATCCAATCGTGGGGCGGTCGAGCCCGATGGACTCAAGGTAGAGGTTGAAGTCGATCCAGTAGAGGCTCAGGGCCGCCCCAAAGACGACGGTCGTCAACAGGAAGAGCCGAGCGTCGCGGCCGAATCCGGTGAAGCCGCGCAGGTATCTGGCAAGAGCTCCTGTCACCGGGTGCCCCTGGTAGCGCTACGAATGGATCGGGTCCGGGCTGAGAGCATCCTCTTCGCGCAGGGTACGCCCGACGACGATCAGGAACTTGCCGAGGTGAACATGGAGGCCGGTGAAGCGGCGCTCTCCGCGAACCGTCGGCCGAACAACGGAACGGTTGGCTGCTGCTTCGGCCATCAGGTCGGCGTGCCGCTGCTTGATGTGCATGAGGCGCTGCTCGGGGATCTCGCGGAACATCTCGGATTCTCCTGGGTTAGAGGACTGGGCACATATAGTTAGTCGCTTATCTAACACGAGGATTTGCGCCTCGGGCATTGCGTGTTCCGGTGGTCAATGGGCCAGATAGCCTCGCAGCTCGACGCCGGCCTCGTCCGCCCGGTCGCGTCGCAGGCTGTAGTAGGTAAGGTTGCCCTGATTGGTGACCGTGACCAGGCCAGCGGCCCGGAGCAGAGCAAGATGGTGCATGATCGTCGGCTTGCTCAGCTCGAGCTCGTTGGCGATCTCGGTCAGGTAGCAGTCTCGTTCGGCCAGCAGGCGCAAGATTCGAAGCCGGCTGCCATCGCCGAGGGCGCGGTACAGGCGCACGGTCGCTGCCGGGGGAGCGAGCCTGTCGGCGGCCCCGAGCGCCGAGTCCGCGATCGGGTAGCAGACGAGTTGCACGTCGCCGACCCGGGTCAGCGAGTTGTACGGTCGGCCGAAGTAGGTCGGCGCCAGGACGACACGGTGGATGCGCTGCTCGGGCACGAGGCGGATGCCATTGGTGGTCCGCTCCACGAAACCGATCGGATCGCGGGCGGGGTCATCGGCCCGCTCCGCCACATCCCGCCCAAGCATGCGGCCGACGCGAGCCTCGACGGTCTCGTAGCGCGGCAGCCACGAATGCACCACACGGCGCACGCCGGGGGCCAGCTCGGCCATCGACCCGGTGATGGGGGAGCGGCCCTTGTGCAGATCCAGCCTGACCTGGAGCTGGCGATACGAGTCTGCGTCGCCGTCCAGGGCGCGGCGGGTGACACCCCCCAGGTCCGCATCCTCGAGCAGCTCGCCGACCATCGCCTCGAGCAGCTCGGCCTCCGCCATCGCGTCGATCGCATCGACGACGTCCCGCGCCGTGCTGATCTCCGGACGTCCGACCAGCATCCGGCCCAGCTCGGCGACAAAGCCCGTGCACGCCTGGGTGAGATCACCGGTGCCCATCTCCGCGGCCAGCTCCGCCCGGGAATTCTCCAGCCAGCTGCGATCCTCGGGCAGCAAGTCTTCCAGCTCACCGCAGTCGCTGCAGGTGCTCGTCAAGAAGTCGTACCCGGTGCGGGGATCGAGCTCCACGGCAGGCAGATGCGCAGCCGTAAGGCCCGGGCGGATCAGGCCGCCAGGCCTCGTCCGTGCCCCAGTTGGGTTCCGTGTCGTTGCCATGTGGCCCTGACCCTCTAACCTATGTTAGATACAAGACTAACATCAAGGTCCGGTTTGTCAAGTCCTCGGGCGGTCGTGATGTCAGCCGGGCCGCACGGAATGGCGCCCGGTCGGGCGGGTGCGGATCGGCCGCGGCCGCGGCCCGTACAATGGCTGCAGCCGCGCAGTTACCGCGAACCCGGCGTCGGGAACATGGAGGATCCGGATCGAATGACCGCTCCAAGCGTCAGGTTCACCGACGAGCGCCTGGCCAACGGCCTTCGCTTGATCGTCTCCGAAGACCACCTGGCGCCGGTGGTGGCGATCTGCATCTGGTACAACGTCGGCTCCAGGAACGAGGTCCCGGGCAAGACCGGTTTCGCCCATCTTTTCGAGCACGTCATGTTCCAGGGTTCCGGCCACGTCGCCAAGGCCGAGCACATGGCTCTCGTCCAGGCCGCCGGCGGCGCTGCGAACGCCACGACCTTCCTCTACCGGACGAACTACTTCGAAACGGTCCCGAGCCACCAGCTCGAGCTTGCGCTCTGGCTGGAAGCGGATCGGATGGCAACTCTCCTCGACGCGCTGAACCAGGAGAACCTGGACAACCAGCGCGACGTGGTCAAGAACGAGAAGCGCTCTTCCTACGACAATCGGCCTTACGGGGCGTGGTTCCACAAGCTCCAGGGACATCTCTTCCCGCCGGAGCATCCAAACCACCATCCTACGATCGGGTCGATGGACGATCTCGACGCTGCGTCGCTCGATGACGTGACCACGTTCTTCCGGACCTACTACGCGCCCAACAACGCGGTCCTGTCGATCGTCGGGGACGTGGACGCCGCGCACGCCCGAGCCTGGGTCGAGCGGTACTTCGGCGAGATACCCGCGAACCATGCAATCCCTTCGCTGGGCGACGTGAGCCTGCCGGCGACCCTCGGGGCGGAGACGCGCGAGGTTGTCGTCGACCGGGTGCCGCTGCCCCGCCACTTCTTCGGGTTCCGGGCGCCAGTGCTGGGCGACACGCGCTTCGACGCGCTGGAGATGGCGTCACAGATACTCGCCGGCGGCAAGGGCAGCCGGCTGTACCGCCGCCTCGTACGAGAGGAGCGTATCGCCCAGGACGTGGCGGTCTTCCCGGTCGGCCTGGTCGGCGGGGCGTCGATGGTGGCCGGCCAGGCTACGGTGCGCCCCGGCGTCGACCCCGCAGTCGTGGAGGCCGCCTTCGAGGAAGAACTCGAGCGGCTCGGCCGCGAGCCCGTCACGGACGACGAGCTGGCCCGAGCCCGCGCCCTCGTCGAGACATACGAGCTCGAAGCGCTCCAGAGGGTGGACGAACGAGCAGACCGGCTCTCCATGTTCGCGACCATTTTCGACGAGCCGGACTTCATCAACCGCCAGCTCGACCGGTACCTGGCTGTGGGAGCGGCCGACATCCAGGCCGCGGCCGCCGACGTGTTCCGGGCGGACAACAGGGCGGTGGTGACCTACGTTCCGGCTGCAGAAAGCGCGGCCGCGACCGGCGACGAGGAGACCGCGGCATGACGCTCGGAGAGATTCTGGCCACCCGTCCGTCGCCCGGGCAGCCGCACGCCTACGAATTCCCAAGGTTCGAGCGGACTGTCCTCGACTCCGGCCTGCACGTCCTGGCGGTCAACCTGCCGGGCCGACCGCTGGTCTCGGCGAGCCTGGTCGTGCGGCGTGGAGCCGGAGACGAACCGGCCGACGTAGCCGGAGCGGCGATTCTCGCGGCGCGGGCCATGACGGAGGGAACGGCGCGCTACCCGGGAGTGGAGCTGACCGAGGCCGCCGAGCGGCTCGGGGCCACGCTCCACGTTGACGCCAGCTGGGATGCCTTCGCGGCGTCGGTCGATGTGGCTGCGAGCCGTCTCGGCGCGGCGCTGGAGTTGCTCGCCGAACTGGCTCAGCGGCCCACGTTCCCAGATCCGGACGTAGCTCGACTCCGCGACGAGCGACTCAACGACCTGCTGCAGGTCAAGGCCGACCCGCGCCGGCGCGTCGAGCAGGCTTTCGTCTCGACGATCTACACGGCAGACTCGCCGTATGCCAGGCCGGCCGCCGGCGGCGAGGAGACGGTTCCGCGGCTGACGCCCGACGTTCTTCGGAGCGTCCACGCGTCAGAGCTGGATCCGGGCCGGGCAGCCGTCGTCATCGGAGGCGACCTCACGGGCTTGGATATTCCGACCATGGTCGAGGCCGTGCTGGGGTCGTTTGGAGCTGGTGGTGGCGCCCGGGTCGCCGCTGCCACGGCACCGCGGGCCGTGTCGGCCGTTGACCGGCCGATCGTCCGCTTCTACCACCATCCCGGTGCGGTCCAGACCGAGCTGCGGATCGGCCATGTCGGGCTGCCTCGCCGGGTGCCGGATTTCCACACCATTCAGGTCATGGCCGCCATCCTCGGCGGTCTGTTCAACTCGCGACTCCAGATGAAACTGCGCGAGGAGAAGGGCTACACGTACGGCGTCGGCGCTGGCTTCGACATGCGCCGGGGGGCCGGCCCGTTCTCGGTCCGGACGGCGGTGCAGACGGCAGCCACCGTTCCCGCGATCGCCGATTCGCTGGCGGAGCTGCACCGCATTCGCGAGACCGAGGTCACGGCGACCGAGCTCACGGCCGCCCGAGACTACCTGGTCGGCGTCTTCCCGCTTCGGTTCGAGACGCCGGGCGCGGTCGTGGCGGCGCTCGCGGGCCTGTTTGTCAACGAGCTCCCCGACGACGAGCTGGCGCGCTACCGAAGCGAGGTCGAGGCGGTCACGATCGAACGTATCCAGGCGGCCGCGCAGGACCACATCCACCCGGACCGACTTGCAATCGTGGCCGTCGGCGATGCCGACGCGGTCGCTGCCGAGCTCGGGTCGGCCGGCTTCGGCGAGCTCGAGGTGATCCGCGAGGAGTTGCCGTCCCAAGCGGGCGGAGCCGAGGACGAGGGCGAGTGATCGTCGTTGTCGGTCTGCCTGCTTGCGCGGACTCGCCGAACGGCGAGAGGTGCGCCGGCGGGCTGGCTGTTGAGGTCGCCTCCGCAGCGAGGCTTCGGGGCGCGACGGTCGAACTCGTCGGCAAGGTCGGCGACGATGGAACGGGGGATGCCGTGGTAGTTGCCCTCGGGCGGCTCGGCATCGGCCATGCGGCGTTGCTGCGCGACCCCGCGCGCCCGACTCCCGTTCTTGCAGCCGTGGGCGTCGATGCTGACGCGATCGAGGCTGGTGGCGGAGGTCCCGAGGCGCGGCTTCTCCCCGAAGACCCCGGCGCGCGACCCGCGCTGGAAGCCGCCGATGTCGAACTGGGGCTGCGCTATCTGGCCGGGGCGGGCGTGGTAGTACTCGCCGACCCAGGCTCGGAGGCGTCGGTCACGGCGGGATTGGAGGGAGCCGCCTACAGCGGTGCCCGCCTCGTGGTCCTCGTGCCGGCCGGCGCGAAACCCCCGACTGTTCCCCCGGAAGCGACCGTGCTCGAGGCACCGGCGGACGACGACGGCTCGTTCGGCCGGCTGGTCGGTTTGTTCGCAGGGGCGCTCGACGCCGGAGTGGATCCGGCCGCGGCCTTCCGGGAAGCGGTTTCCGCCTCAGGCTGGGAGTCCGTCGCAGATTAGTCCAGTTCGCCGGGAGGGTCGCGGGGCGCGTCGGCGGTGACGTCACGAAGAGCCGCCGGCTTCCTGTAGAGTGCCGGGCATGGATCGCGTCACCGACGGACTGAACGCCGAAGGCCATCCCGGCCTCCCGTCCGGATTCGACCCAGCCGCCCGGGGGCCGCTCGATCGGGCGACGGCGATCGCGGTCCTGTCCAAGGCGGACGACCAGATGGAACAGAGCGAGCCCGAGCACGCTCTGGCGCTCTACTCACGGGTAATCGGGACCGCCGACCGCGACGTCTCGGCGGCCGGCTTCTTCGGCGTCGGCAACGCGCTGTACCGGCTGGATCGCGAGATCGAGGCTCGCGCGGCCTGGGAACGTGCCACGAGCCTCGGCGAAACGCCCGTGGCGTATCGCGCCTGGCGCCAGGTGGCCGCAGCCCGGGTTCGCGAGGGCGATCTTCGAGGCGCTGTCGACGCCTACCGCGAGTGTGAGAAGCGCGCGCCCCGGGAGGACCGCGCCGAGATCGCCTCCCGGCTGGGCTGGCTCAGCAAGGAGACAGGTGACACCGCCGCGTCTCGGCGCTACTTCTCCCGCAGCCGGGGCGATTCCAGGCCGACCTTCATGACATACGTGATCATCGCCGTGACCTCGGTCGTTTCCCTCGCGGCGATGACCGGGGATGGGTCCCTGGAGAATCAACTCGCCTTACTGCCCCTCGCCGTTGCCCACGGCGACTACTACCGGCTCCTGTCGGTAGCCCTGGTCCACGATCCGACGGACATCTTCCACCTCCTCTTCAACATGTACGCGTTGTGGTTCGCCGGGCAACTGGTCGAACGGATGTACGGACCGTGGATGACGCTGGCGCTGTACCTCATCAGCGGAGTCGCGGCCGGCGCCGCCAGTTTCGCCTTGGGGTCGATCGGCGGCAGCGTCGGCGCGTCCGGGGCCATCTTTGGTCTCTTCGGGGTCGTTCTCGTAGCCACCCGCTTCCACCACGCGATCCTCGACGCCCAGTCGCGCGCCATCGCGGCGCAAGTCGGCTTCTTGATCGTGCTGAACCTGGTTCTTGGCCTCACCGGCATTCTCGGGAACATCGACAACTTTGGGCACGCTGGCGGGTTGCTGGCGGGGCTCTGGCTGGGCCTCTTGATCCCGCCCGGTCAGGTCCAGACACTGGGATCGATGTGGCAGACGTCCCGAAGCGGCAGTTCGCCGGCTCGAACCATTGCCGTCCGGGCAGTCGGTGTGGGTGCCCTGGTCGCGGTCGTTTTCGCCGTCATCGCATACGGCACGATCAAGTGGCAGGCCGATCCCTACTTCTAGGCCAATTTCGGTGCGGCGACGTCTCCGGCCGGGTTGGAGACGGTGCTCTTGGCGAAGCCCGAGTCCGTCGGGCTCACGCTTCGATAGAGTCCTTCAGCTCAGGTCGTCGCGCCAGCCATAGCGGTCGAGCACCCGGTACATGTTCCGGCGGTTGAGCCGCGACCTGTCGGGCGGCCAGGCGACATCCTCGCGCTCGAGAGGAAGCTCCACCCGAATGGCCCGGCGCGGGGCAGGCAGCTCGACGTCCGGCCCGGTCTCTTCGACTGGCGCCGATGCCGCCTCGCCGTCGGTGGCTTCAACTTCGTCTTCCGACGCCACGTACCCGGCGGCTTCCGGCTCGGCCCCCGCCCGAAGGCGCAACGACCACCACACGTCGAGCCAGGCCGGAGTGACGAAGTGCTCGTCGAACGGGCCGAGGTCGCGATAGTCGTCGCGACGGAAGGCCAGCCAGCCGCCTTCGAGGGCCGTGACGTCGGCTGTGACCGGGGGAGTGGCCGTGAACCCGGCCCTCGCCGCGGCTCCTGCCCGTGCGAGTGCGTTCTTGCGGAGCGGGCCGGGCTCTCCCGGGACCAGCCCGAAGCCACCGGCGGCCGCGACCCCGGGATCTTGCAGCGCGGCCACCAGCGGCGTGATGGCGTCGCCGGCCGGCCAGGCCGTGGTATCGGCCACCAGAACAAGCTCGCCCGTGGCGCGGCGAAGGCCGATGTTCAGCGCCGCCGCGTACCCCAGGCGCGTGGAGGTGCGAAGCACCTCGGGAACGACGCCGCCGATTGGCGCACAGTCAGGCGAATCGGGCCGGAGGGCCGCGACTTGAGACTCGCTCGGGTCGTTGGCAACGGCCACTACTTGGGTGCCGGCCGGGGCGTGGGTACGCAGCGCCGCCAGGAGCCGGGATAACCGGTCCGGCGCCTCCGAAGCGACGACGACCACCGTCCAGCCGTTCGTTGCCGGCGCTTCCAGCCGCGACGAGACGGCCGATGCGGAGCCGTATCGAAGCTCGCCGTCGACCTCCACCGCAGGCGGCGCTGCCGGGCCGACGCTGGTGCGGTTGCCGTGATCAACGACCCGCCAGCCGGCTGCTTCGATCTGGGCCTTGAGCACATCGGCGCGAGGCCAGTCACGGCGAATTCGGGCCTCCATCCGCTCGCGGACGAGGTGGGTAATCTCGGGCGGGGGCCCGGCCGGGGATGAGGGACTGCTCACCAGGCGAAGTCTAGCGGCGCGGCGGTTTCCGGCGTCAATGTCGACTCCGGTGTCGATACCGCCTCCCGCGTCGAGGCCGCCGTTGCCTGAGCCGAGCCGGCGCTACTCGACCTCGGCACCGGCGGGCTTTGGGGCCGGCATCGACGGGACTATCGGCATCAGGACGGTGACTCGGGCTCCGTGCGGCGCCACGTTTTCTGCCCAGGCCTCGCCGCCGTGAGCTCGCGCCAGCTCGCGGACGATGGCCAGGCCCAGGCCGGAGCCGCCACCTGTGCGCGACGGATCGGCGCGGAAGAACCGTTCGAACGCTTTTTCGGCCGTCCCCGGCGGGAAACCGGGGCCGTCGTCGGTGACGCTCATCGAGACTCCGGGCGGTCGGCCCGGGAGTGTCAGGTGCCACGCGCGCAGCCAGACGTGGCCGCCCTTCGGGAGCACCGAGAGGGCGTTCTCGATCAGGTTCTGCAGGATCCGTTCGGCCGCGAGTCGATCACCGGTAAACGTCAGCCGAGGCTCCCCTGGGTCGGCGCCGGCCACCTCGATCGCTACGCCCGGGCCGGCCGATCGGCTCTCGAACCGCGAGGCGGCGTCGCTGAGTAGTTGCATCGCATCGAGGACTTCGGGTCGCAAAGCAGCCGCACCTTCGCGGAGCCGTTCGACCACTCCCAGCTCGCCGACCAGCCGTTCCAGTCGATGCGCTTCCTCGGAGATGGTTCGGGCGGCGGCGGTAGCGCGGTCCCCGGAGGCGGTGCCGTCCGCGATCGCTTCGGCAAACCCGCCGATGCTGGTCAGCGGCGTCCGCAGATCGTGACGCAGGTTGGCCAGCAGCTGGCTCTCCTCGTGTCGCGTCGACGCCAGCTCGTGGGCCATGGCGTTGAAGCGCTCTGTCAGGACCTTCACCTCGGTCGGGCCTTCAAGCGGCAGCGGCTTGACATCGCCCGCGGCCGTGGGCAGGTCTCGGGCCGCCTGGGCCAGCCGCCGCATTGGGGCGGTCACCGATCGCGCGAGCAGCCAGGCGATCGGCAGGCCCACCAGCAGCAACACCAGGACGATGATCCAGAGCGTTCGGTAGAGGTCGTCGAGCGTCTGCTGCGTCGACGTGTCCGGCATCGCGAATACGAACTTGAAGCCACCGGTCGCGTTGGCGTTCGGTTCGATGTAGACGTACTGCTTGCCGTCGGAGGTCTTGATCGTTCCGATGGCGTTCTTCGCCCCGCTCGCCGGAGGCGAAGGCATGGCCGCCGATGAGGGGTTCCCGGCGATCACGCGTATGGCGCCGCGCGGGCCCTGGACGAGGATGAAGCCGCCCGCGTCCACGATCGAGGTGGTCAGGTTCGTGATCCGCTGCTCGAACTGGGCCTGTCCCGAGACCGGGTTGGCCAGCAGGCTGGCCTCGACGACCACGACTTCATAGCCGAGCGACTGCTTGATGTCGTCCTGGTGGGCGTTGCGAAGGACGACGAAGAGCGAGGCGCTGACGGTGACCAGCATGGCGATGCCGAGCGCGACGAAGGCGACGGCGATCCGCTTGCTGAGGCTCTTCGGCAGCATCGGCCGCCTACCTGTGAGGGGCTGCGGGCGGATCGGGCGGCGGGGCCGCGGCCACGGCCGTCCCTCGCGCAGGCGGCACGAGCCGGTAACCGATGCCGCGCACGGTTTCCACCCGGGGGCCGTCGCCGGCGAGCTTCTTGCGGACCTCGGCCACGTGGACGTCGACCGTCCTCGTTTCGCCGGGGAAGTCGGTACCCCAGACGTCCTCGAGGAGGGCGTCGCGACTCAACACGACACCCGGGTCGCGGGCAAGCGCCGCCAGCAAGTCGAACTCGCGGGCCCGCAGCTCCAGCCGCCGGTCGCCGACGGAAGCCTCCCGCCGGCGGGGGTCGATGCGGAGGTTGCCGACCTGGATCGGCCTCCCGCCCCTGGTCGTGACGTCGGTCCGTCGCAGGATCGCCCTGACGCGCGCAACCAGGGCCCGGGGATTGAACGGCTTCGTCACGTAGTCGTCGGCCCCGAGCTCGAGACCGACGATAGCGTCGACGTCCTCGGATCGGGCCGTCAGCATCAGGATCGGCACGTCGCCGCGGCGGCGCAGCTCGCGACAGACCTCGAATCCGTCCATCTTCGGGAGCATCAGGTCGAGCACGACGAGGTCCGGGTCGCTGCGCTCGTACTGGACCAGGGCCGCCTCGCCGTCGGCGGCTGCAACGACGTTGAACCCCTCCTTCTCCAGGTACAGCCGAACCAGCTCGACGATGTTGCGCTCGTCGTCGACGACGAGAACGGTCTTCATTCGCGGAGCATACGTCGGCCGTCGGGGCGTCGGCCCTGCCCGTGTAAGACCGATGTAAGACGGCCGGCCGGGCCGACCCGACGCCCGACCCGCTACGATGACCGGGCCCTACGTTGCGGCCGCACCTCGCCCGGCCGTTGCCGGGCTCTTGCCCAGGAGGAACGATGCATCTGTTCGGAGAAACCGAGATCGCGGCAGGTCGCGGGCGCGTCTGGGAGACGATCAGCGACCCGAACCGGGCGGCCGCTACGAATTCCTCCGGCCAGGCCGAAGTGGAGAAGATCGATGGTCGTCACTACAAGGTCACGGTCTCGGCCTCGGCTGCGATGATGCCGCTGACCGTCGTTCTTGACTTGGAGCTGACCGACGTGGAGGAGCCGTCACGGCTCGCGGCGGCGATAGCGGGCGCCATCATGGGCGGGCCGATCAACGGCACCGGTTCGATCGATCTGGCGGAGCTCGGTCCAAATCTGACCCGCCTGTCATGGGTCGCGGACGTCACCCTCGGCGGGATGCTGGGTGGGTTCGAGCCGATGGTTCAGGGGCCTATTCAGAATGGCGCAGAGCAGGGGATGGCTTCGCTGAAAGCCCGGTTGGAGGCCGACGAAGCCGCCGAGGCGTAGCCGCCCAGGCGCTCATCTCGCGTGCCGCGCGCGCGGCTACGCCGCGCTCTAGGGCTCCTCTCGGGTTCGGCTCGCGTGGCTGGTCTGACCTACCTCCCGCGCGTATACGTTCCCGCGAGCGTGGCTTGGGCCAGAATCTTGGTCGTCAATGCGGTGCGAACCCCAGCCGCCGATGGAGTTCCGCCCAGGCCTAGTCGCGACGACAACGCCCACAGGATGAACCGGTAGTGGTGCGTGCCACCCGGCGGGCAGGGCCCGCCCCAGCCGGCGCGGCCGAAGTCGTTTCGGCCCTGCAGCGGTCCGCCGATGGCTCGTACGTCCTCCGGGAGCGAACCGCTTGCGCCACCCGGGAGGTCGTACACGACCCAGTGAATGAACCCGCGCGCGTCGGGATCGTCGACGATCAGGGCGAACGAAACGGTGCCCTGCGGCGCGCCCTCCCAGGCCAGCGCCGGCGAGGCGTCCGCCCCGTCGCACGAGTGGCGGATCGGAATGGCGCCGCCATCGTCAAAGCTCGGGCTCGTGAGTACGAAACCGGCCATCGCTTTCTCCGTGACTGAATTAACTGCCGGAGCAGGTTGATGCGTCACCGCTCCCGCGCCGTCAGAGCATGACGCACGAGAGGGTGCCGGCGCCAGTGAATTTCGAGCGCGAGCGCGGGGCGCTAGGATGGACGGGGCGAGCGTCGGCCGAGTCCCGAGAAGCAGCTCTGCGTCTTCTCAGGCGTGGTCATGCCGGACGGATCGGCCGCCGAATCTGCACGGGTCAGCATGCCGGAACGGTTCCGAGGCCCTATCCTCATGTCAGGCTTTGCCCCGGCGTAACGAGCCAAAGGGGCATCGCCGGGAGGAATTGATGCCTGAACAGACAACCAGGATTGCCTTGATCGCCCACGACGGCCGCAAGGCCGACCTGGTCGCTTTTGCCACCTACAACCGCGAGCGGCTCGCCGAATTCGACCTGGTTGCGACGGCGACGACCGGTGACCTCTTGATCGAGAAGGTGGGCCTGCCGTGCCAGAAGGTGCTGTCGGGCCCCCAGGGCGGTGACGCCCAGATCGCTGCCATGTCGCCGAGGGATTGGTCAAGGCGGTGATCTTCCTGGTCGACCCTCTGACGTCCCACCCGCACGACCCCGACATTCAGACGGTACTGCGCGTCTGCAACGTCCACAACATACCGATCGCGACCAACGTCGCCGGCGCCGACCTGTTCATCGCCTCGGAGCTGCTGCGCTCGCACGAGTCCGCCGTGGCTGCGGGCGCAGCCGGCTGAGCGCCTCGCCCCGCGCCGGACACTCGACATCGCGCTCTGGCCGGCCGGATCGGTCCGATCGACACCGCCGAGGCCGTCCGCTCGGCGGCGCTGGCGGTCCAAGCGGCAGGGTGGGCGGCAGTTCGATCCGTGTACCATTCACGAGCCATCCGTGGCCAATCACCCGGTCGTGTGGCGAGCCCGCTGAGTGACTCGCAGCCGGGCGTTCCCAGGAGAAGAAACGCATGCCCAAGGTCGCCGGCTCCATAGAGGAGCTCCTCTCCGCCCTCGACGGGATCGTCCGGATCGAGGGTGGCCGCCTTGTCGTCGTGGACCATGATGGACTTCGGACGCGCGGCATCTACGACCTGGCCTGGACGGCCACCTTCGGCGAGGACGAGGGCACGGTCGAGGCCGCCCGCTGGATCGTCTGGGAAGCAAGCCAGGCCGTCGGCGCCCGCTCGGCCAGCATCCAGGAGCTGTACAAGGCCCGCTCGCGCGGTGAGTACGAGGGCATGACCGTACCGGCCATCAACCTTCGCGCCCAGACGTTCGACATGGCCCGGGTCATCCTCGAGACGGCCGAGAAGAACGACAGCGCGGCCGTAATTATCGAGCTGGCCCGGTCCGAGCAGACCTACACCTTCCAGCGTGTCTTCGAATACGCGACCAGCGTCCTGGCGGGCGCCATTGCCGCCGGCTGGAAGGGGCCGGTCTTCATCCAGGGCGACCATTACCAGTTCAACGCCAAGAAGTACGCGGTAGACCCCGAGAAGATGACCGACGAGATTCGGAAGGGCTGCCGAGACGCGATCGCAGCCGGTTATCGGAACATCGACATCGACAGCTCGACGCTGGTGGATCTCTCGCAACCTACGCTTGACGCCCAGCAGCACGAGAACTACATGCGCGCGGCCGAGCTGACGGCCCTCATCCGCTCGCTCGAGACCGACGGCGTGACCGTCAGCGTCGGCGGCGAGATCGGCGAGGTCGGCAAGAAGAACTCCACGACGGACGAGCTCAAGGCCTATCTCGACGGCTACCGCCGCGAGCTCGACAGGCGATCGGCCGGCGCGATCGGCCTGTCGAAGGTCTCCGTCCAGACCGGCACCAGCCACGGCGGCACGCCGCTGCCGGGCGGCGGCGTGGCCGACGTCGCCCTCGACTTTGGCGTCCTCGCCGATCTCTCGAAGGTCGCCCGCGAATACGGCCTCGCGGGCGCCGTCCAGCACGGCGCCTCGACCCTGCCCGACGAGCTGTTCCACAGGTTCCCCGCCACCGGTTGCGCCGAGATTCACCTTGCCACGGGTTTCCAGAACGCGATGTACGAGCATCCGGCCTTCCCGGCCGAGCTCCACAAGGCAATCGAGGAGTGGTGCTTCGCCAACGCCCTCGACGAGCGCAAGCCCGATCAGACGGACACCCAATTCGTGTACACGGCGCGCAAGAAGGCAATCGGCCCGTTCAAGCGCCAGCTGTGGGACCTGCAGGCCAAGGACGCCATCCTCGTCTCCCAGGCTGCCAAGGTCGACTTTCTCTTCAAGCAGCTCGGCACCCCCGGCAGCCGCGCTCTCGTCGACAAGTACATCAAGCCGGTCGAGTTCCACCGGTCGCTGCCGGAGGCCCTGAAAGCTGCCAGGTAGGGCCGGCCCGTCGGGGCGGCCAGCAACGGCTTCCGTCAAAAGGCGCCCCAGGGGCGCCCTTCACCTGCCCGACGCCGGCGAGCTGGCCGGCGGGTGGCATCCATGGTGCAGTGCGGGCGACGGGGCGCAGGGGCGTGGGTTGGAGGAACCTGATGGACACGTGGAAGTTCTACGACATCACGCACCGCGACCACGTTGTCTGCAACCCCACGAGCGTCGGCAAGCTCGACGAGCTCATCGGATTGCTCGATCTCGGGCCGGAACCGCGGGTTCTCGATGTCGCGTCGGGCAAGGGAGAGTTCATCGTCCGCGTCGCGGAGCGGTCCGGGGCACCGGCCGGCCGGGGTTTCCACGGCGTCGCGATCGACATCTCCCCTTACTGCATCGCCGATCTTCGGTCGACCGTGGCCCGGCGGATACCGCAGGCCGACTTAGAGATTCTCGAGATGGATGGCGCCGACTACCATCCCACGGCCGGGACGTTCAACCTGGCCTCCTGCTTGGGCGGCAGCTGGGTCTTCGGCGGACATCGTGAGACGATTCGCCACCTCGCGCAGGCGGTCCGGCCGGGTGGGTTCGTCCTCGTTGGGCAGCCATTCTGGAAGAAGGAGCCGGTGGCCGAGTACCTGGCCTGGTCGGGCATGAAGCGGGACGACTTCGGCAGTCACGCCTGGAACGTCGAGGCCGGCGAGGCCGAAGCGCTCGTCCCGTTGCTCGCCCTGGTGAGCTCGGATGACGAGTGGGACCGCTACGAGACCCTCCAGTGGCGGGCGGCGGCTCGATACGCCGACGCGCACCCCGACGACCCGGACGTGACCGAGCTGCTCACCCGGGTGGAGGAGAGCAGACGCGAGTACCTCGGATGGGGCCGAGACACGCTCGGCTGGGCGCTCTACCTGTTCGCAACTCGGCAGAATTCCGCGTCCCCGGCTCCGCGGGAGCCCGCCGAGGCGACGTCGAGGCTGCAGTCGGTTTGACTGTGCGTCCGGACCTCGGCGCAGCGTCGTCCCGGGCTTGAGAGCGTGCCGTGAGAGTTCATCGCTCGAGCCCGCCTCGGTGAGGCGCCGAGTGGCACAAACGGCCACGTCCACGGCAGGAGCTGGACTTCGGCGCCGTCGAACCGACCTTCCTGCCGCTACGATTCGCTCATGAGTGAAATCACTGCATCGCCGGCCGAGCTGCTCCGCTGGCGCGAGCGAGCACTCGCGATCTGCGAGGAGGCCGACCGTATGGCCATGGCCGGGTTTCGGCGGGACGTCAGGGTTTCGACGAAGCCGGACCGAACGCTGGTGACCGAGGTCGACCGGTCGATCGAGCGGATGGTGCGAAGCCGCCTGAAGGCCGAGTTTCCCGGCTGCGGCATCGTCGGCGAGGAGGAAGGAACCGAGTCCTCAGGCGCCTCCATATGCTGGTACGTGGATCCAATCGACGGAACCCACAACTTCGTCCGCGGTATACCGGTGTTCGCCACGATGCTGGCGGTCGCGCTCGACGGCGAAATCCAGCTGGGCGCCGTCACCGCGCCGGCCCTCCGGGAACGCTGGGTCGCGTGGCGGGGCGGCGGGGCATGGCGCGGCTCTGATCGAATCACCGTAAGCAAGGTTGCACTTATCGAGGCGTCGCAGCTGCTGTACGGCAGCCGGTCCGACGACGTGCGTTCGGGTGAGATGCCCGGCCTCGATGCGACCCTCGCCGAAGCGTGGCGGGAGCGTGGCTTCGGGGACTTCTGGGGTCACATGCTCGTTGCCGAGGGCGCCGCCGAGGCCATGATCGAGACGGGCGCGCATCCGTGGGATTGGGCGGCGCCGCTGGTCATCGTGGAGGAGGCGGGCGGCCGGTTCACGACAGCAACCGGGGAGCGAGCCATCGACGGAGCATCTGCAGTCGCCACGAACGGGCTGATCCACGACGATCTGCTGCGGCGGCTGAGACGGTCGTCTCCTCTCTAGGGGCGATCACGTTCGGGCGATGGTCGAGAACCCGTCGCTGGGCTACGATGCTCCTGTGTTGTCGGTCCGAAACAAGGGCCAACAGGCATCCGAAGCAGGAACACGGAGGAAAGAGATGGGCGACAAGACTCCCAAGCGACCGCCGAAGCCCAAGAAACCGAAGCCGGCGACCCAGCCGCCCACCAAGGGCGCGTAGTGGCGGCTCAGGAAATGCATCCGCGGCCGGCGGCCGCGGGCCATCGCTACAAGCGCCGGCGGCTCGAACTCGTAGAGGGCGGGGCGCTGGTTCTTCGTGGCGACGGCTCGATACAGCAGACCGATGCCGCCGGCGAGACGACCGGGACCTGGGGTGTCGGCGATCCGGAATGGGCCCGCCACGCAATCCGGTTTGGCTTGCAGCCCCAGGCCCAGACCGTGGCACCGCACGGTCGCGGCGTCCCCGAACCGAGGACTCAGGCCGGGTAGGAGCCGAGCTCGCATCGCGCCGGGGTCCCGGCCGGGTAGGATCTACGTCAAATCGCGTCCCAACCCGAGCGTCGGAGGTCTGATGTTTTCGCCCCTCCGTTCCGCGGTCATCGTTGGTGCGCGACTGCTCGATGGGCGGTCGCCGGACGCGATAGCAGATGGCGCGATTGTCACCGACGAGGGAGGACGAATCGTCGCCGCGGGGCGTGGGGCAAGCGCAACCGCACCCGCGGATGCCGATCGCATCGACGCTGGTGGCCTCACGATCCTGCCCGGCATCATCGACTGCCACGTCCACCTGAGCCTTCGCCTGGAGCCGCTCGAAGACCAGGTCCGGCGTTCCGCGACCGACCTCGTTGTTCGCGCCCTGGGGACCGGCCGCGACTTTCTCGAGGCGGGCGTGACCACCGTCCGCGACGCCGGCTACGCGCCGGCCGGTATCAAGCGTGCCTTCGCCTCGGGCGCATTCCCGGGCCCGCGAACACAGGTGAGCTGCACGCCACTCTCCCAGACCGGCGGGCACGGGGACGGCTGGACCCCTTCGGGCGCCGTCATGGAGACCGAAGTCTCCGACCTCCCGCCCGGCATCGCCGATGGAGTGGACGCCGTGCGTCGAGCCGCACGCCTTCAGATTCGGGCCGGGGCCGACTGGATCAAGGTGATGGCCACGGGCGGCGTGCTGTCGGCGGCCGACACGCCCGACGCCAGCCAGTTCACCGTGGACGAGATCCGCGCCATCGTCGAAGAGGCCCGCGCGGCCGGCATCAGGGGTACTTTCGCCCACGCGGAAGGAACGGCCGGTATCAAGAACGCACTTCGGGCCGGCATAACCAGCATCGAGCATGGGGACCTCATCGACGACGAGGGGATCGACCTGATGCTCGAGCGAGACGTCCCCCTCGTACCAACTTTCAACATCAACTTCGCCCTGATGGACGAGGGCCGGGTGGCCCGCGGCGAGGTTCCTCCCTGGGCGGTCGAGAAGATGCACTACCTCTTCGACAAGCAGCAGACCAGCTTCCGGCACGCCGTCGAGCGCGGCGTCCGCGTGGTCATGGGCACCGATAGCTTCAACGGGATGTATCCGCCGGCCGAACTGGCCTACATGGCGGAGTTCGGACTCGGGCCGTTCCGGGCCATCCAGGCGGCCACGATCGACGCAGCGCGCCTCCTCGGCCTGGCCGGCCAGGTCGGCACCCTCGAGCCGGGAAAGCTGGCGGACCTGGTCGCCGTCAGCGGCGACCCGCTGGCCGAGCCGGGCCTGTGGCACGATCCCGTCCGGATCGTCCTCGTGATGCAGGGCGGGCGAGTCGTGGCGGACCGCCGCGCGGCATAAGCCGGTGGTCTTCCGTTGGGCCGCCGTGATCCTGGACGCGTGCCTGGCTCTGCAACGCGGCGTGAGGGCCTGCCTGCACGGCCCTCTTCGCTTGCGGGACGTATGGCGCCTGCTGCCGGGCGACCTGCTGGGCCTGACGGTCATGCGCGGCTGCGGCATCGCCGCCTCGACTCGAAGGGTTGACGCAGGCGACGTCACTGCCGTCCTGATCGAGGATTCACGGGTGGGGCGGTGGTTCAGAGCCCACCCGATCCCGATCCGTGCCCAGACGCTGGGTCGGCACGTTTTCGCGCTCGGGCCCCTTGAGGACGACATCCTGGCGCACGAGTGCGAGCACATCCGCCAGTGGGAGCGGTTCGGGCCTCTCTACCTGCCGCTCTACTTCGGCTCCTCCGCCGTGGAGTTCCTGCGTGGCGGGCGGCCGTACTGGGACAATGCCTTCGAGGTCGCGGCCCGGGTCCAGGCCGAACGTGAGACGGCCGCTTCTCGCGACGCCGGGTGATCTCCGAAGGACGGCTCGGCGAGGTCTGCGACACTTACGGCACCGAAAACCGTGGAGGTTCCGATGGCCACAAGCATTCAGCTCACCTTCGATTGTGCGGATCCGGGCAGGCAGGCGGAGTTCTGGGCCGAAGCGTTGCACTACCGGATGCCAGAGCCTCCGGGCGTCTTCGAGACCTGGGTAGAGTGGGCCCGGGCTGAAGGGATTCCCGAAGAGCACTGGAACGACGCGGCGGCTATCGAAGACCCGGACGGCCTGGCTCCGCGCCTCTTCTTTCAGAAGGTGCCGGAGGGCAAGGTGGCCAAGAACCGGGTCCACCTCGACCTCAACGTCGGCGGCGGTCCCGGCGTGCCGCTCGAGGAGCGCAGGGTTCGCATCCTCGCCGAAGTGGACCGACTCAAGGCGCTCGGCGCCGATGATCACCGCGGAGCCATCGATGAAGGCGGCGAGTTCTGGGTGCGGATGAACGATCCGGAGGGGAACGAGTACTGCATCCAGTAGTCGGGGGCGTAGCGGCGAAAAGCCGACTAAAGCCGTAGGATATCCGGCGGAGCCGCGTCAGCCGAAAGCTCGCCCAGACCGTTCGAGGAACTCGCCCGCCATGCCGACACTCACCGAAGCCGCCGTCCTCAAGGCTCTCTCTACAGTCCAGGAGCCCGAGCTCGGGGGCAACCTGATCTCGCGGAACATGGTCAAGGACCTGGTCGTCGACGGCGGACGCGTGGCGTTCACGATCGAGCTGACCACGCCGGCCTGCCCGCTGAAGGACGAGATTCAGGCGCGGGTGGAGGCCGTCCTGCGACCGCTAGGGGCCGAGCAGATCGACGTCGGCTGGAGTTCGGCGGTTCGGCGGTCGATGCCCACGACGCCGCAGATGCTGCCCGGCGTGAAGAACATCGTCGCCGTCGCTTCCGGCAAGGGTGGGGTGGGGAAGACCACGATCAGCGTCAACCTGGCCGTGGCCCTGGCCCAGGCCGGCGCCTCGGTCGGGCTGCTGGACGCCGATATCACCGGCCCCAACGTACCCATGATGATCGGGGCCGAAGGCCAACCGATAGCGAGCCTCGACGGCCGGATCACCCCGATCGAGGCGTACGGCGTGAAGGTCATCTCGATCCAGTTCTTCCTGCCCCAGGGTCAGCCCGTCGTCTGGCGCGGACCCCTGGTGGGTGGCGCCGTCCAGCAGTTCCTCCGCGACGTGGACTGGGGCGAGCTCGACTACCTGGTCGTTGACCTGCCGCCCGGTACGTCCGATGCGCAGCTGACGCTGGCCCAGTCGGTGCCGCTCACGGGCGCGGTGCTGGTCACGACGCCACAGGAAGTGGCCCTCGCCGACGTGGCCAAGGCTCTGGCAATGTTCAGGCGTGTCAGCGTGCCGATCCTGGGCCTGGTCGAAAACATGTCGGGCTTCGTTTGCGCCCATTGCGGCGAGGTGACCGACCTCTTCGGCCGCGGCGGCGGTGAGCGCTATGCCGCGGAGAATGGCATCGACTTCCTTGGCGGGGTGCCGCTCGACGTCACGGTTCGACAGGGTGCCGATGTCGGTGTCCCTGCTGTGGCGCAGAGCCAGCCCGGCCCGGCCGCCGCCGCCCTGGACCACATCGCCCGGGCGATCGCCGGCAAGGTCAGCGTCCAGGCCGCCCGCGAGCGGCCGGTCCTGACCGTCTCCTAAGCGTGGCGCCTGGGGTCCGGACATGCCGGTTCGAGAGCCCAGGAGCCGGCCGGCGCGCTGACCGCCCCGATGTCGATCCGGGTGCCGCCCGACGATAGTGGCACCGATGCCCAGACGTCGGCCAGCCAGGCATTCGCGGCCATTCTGGCCTGGCCCGACAGCGACGGGTGGAAGTAGTCGACGGTGCTCAGGTCCTTGATCGTGAAGTCGGACTCGGCCAGCAAGGACGCGTTGTACGTGCAGAAGAGCCGCCCCGTGGTCCCTTCGTTGGCGTCGATGTCGTCGCACATCCCCTTGAGGCTGGCGTCGTACTGGGACAGGTAGGAGTCCGCCTGCGCGGTTGAAGAGGGGCCGTTGGTCCCGAGATACGGCGCACAGCGGTCCGAGTTCTGGGGCAGGGCCAGGTTCGCCCTGGCGGCGGCGTCTGCCTGGGTGATGTCGCGGAAGTGCGGGAAGTCGGGCACGGCCAGCATCAGGATCCGGCTGCCCCGCGGCAGTCCCGTCCTCAAGGTCAGGATGGCCGTCCGGAGCTGCACCTGGAAGTCGACCGTGCCGGTCATCGGGTTGGGGCTGGCGCACAGGTCGTTGGTCCCGAGCTCGAATGTCACGTAGGCGGTCTTGCCCTGTGCGAGCTTCTTTGCGGCCGCGACGACTACGTCGGCCTGGCGTGGCGCGTCGGCCATCGTCCTGCCCGAAGTGGCCGCGTCAACAACGACGGGCGAGTCTCCGAGCGCCTGGAATCGCTCGAGCAGGCTGAGCACTCCGTCACCTTTGGCCGTGCCCATCACCCAGGAGAACTGCGGGCGGTCGTGGAGATAGGCGGGCGAGACGCTGTATGCCTGGCTGTAAGAATCGCCGATCGCGCCGAGCAAGGCGGGGAGTGGTGCCGTGGGCCCCGATGTGGCCGTGGGTGAGGCAGTTGGAAGCGCGGTCGGCGAGGCCGTCGTCGTCGCCGACCCCGGCGCCGCGGAGGTCAACGTCGGCGAGACGGATGCGGCCGCCAGCCGCGATCCGGTCGGGGTGGGGGAGGTGGACGCGTTGCCGGCCCCCAACCAGCCGGGAACGGCGATGACGACCACAGCGGTCGCAAGAACGACGGCACCAATGGCGGTCGTCCCGCGCCGGCCCAGCTTCAGGCCGGCACGGGCCCCCGAACGCGGATTGATCGGCAGGCGGGGCGGCATCTCCGAAGGCGGGCGCCCGCGGCCGGTCAAGTTCGGATCCATCTGCAAATCCTAGCCGCCCGGGGCCGATCCGAGGCGAGCCGTCCGGACCCGGACCTCTCGCCGTAGCGGCCCAGCAGCGGCCGCCTGTAGCGGCGCGCCGGCGGCCATTTCAGCCGCCGGCCGGGGCATCTCCGAGAGTTTCAGCCGGTGGAAATCACGCCCTCGTGGCCCAGCTGCAGGAGCTGCGCCCGGCTCTCGTCGAGGTGTTGAGTGGCGAATCCAAAGAGCCGTCGGAGCAGCAATTCCGAATGGGCCGACCCACCGGCAAGGAGGGAAAGCAATTCTGCAGCCGGCATGGAGACGATTACGGCCGGACCAATGGCCCGGGCCGTCGAGAGGGCGGTGGGGTCCTCACGCAAAGCGGACCAACCCAGCAGGTCCCCCTGGTGGAGAGTCGAAATGAGCACCCAGCGGTTCTCGTGGCGAACGCGCAGGCCGAGCTGGCCCTTCTCGAGCCAGTGAACCTCAGAGATCTTCTGCCCCAGCTCGACGAGCGTCTCGCCGTCGACAAGGCTGCGCCGGAATGACCGCAGCGAAAGGGACTCGAGGTCGGACTGCTCCACGGCCTCGAACAGCGGCAGGCCCGCAAGCTCGGCTGCACTGACTCTTTCCGCTGTGCTCATGCTTCGCTCCAATTCCAGAGCTGCCGATTTCCACAGCCTATTGTCCGCCAGGCGCCGAGTGCCTGCTGCCCCTTCTAGCCGCCGGCTCCATGCCTGAGTATGGCATTCAGGAAGGAGGCGGCCGCCAGGCCGGCGCGTCGCCTGCCCTCGGAGCCGCCGAGGAAGGCGGTCTGGCTCGATTCCGACACGCCCCACGGCCCGGAAGCCGCAAGTTCGACATGGGTGTCTTCGCCCGTCTCGACGGCTCGAACCGCCAGACTGATCGACGCACCCGCCTCCCGAAGCGCCTTCCCGGCCAGCTCGGCGAGCGCGCCGGCAGCATCCGAGCCGGGGGCGGCAATGGCCCGCGTTGCTCTCAGCCACGGCGCTTCGCCGAAGAGCCTGGCCGTGGCCCCTCCCGTGCCGATCTCGACGAGCGCCACGGTCCAGCTGCGTCGCTCCAGCTCGCGGCCGAGGACGGCGGGCCACGTGTCGTCGTCGGAGCCCCAGACGTAGTCGCCGACCGCCGCCAGGACGGCGGCGGCGGCCTCGTCGGCCAGCGTTGCCGCCGAACGGCCCGCCCCGGCGACGGCCGAGATTCGGACGTCCACGGCGTCGGCTCGAGCATAAGTGGCCACGACGGGGTTCTCGGCGCGCAGGAGCGGCTCTCCCAGGAGGGCGGCCACGGCCGACTCGCCGATGCCCGCCAGTCGATACGTCCTCGTGACCCGTTCCCGTCCCAGGCCCCGCTCGTGGAGCCGTGGCAGTACCCAGCCCTGCCACATCGGCCGCATCTCCCGTGGCGGTCCCGGCATGGCCACGATGACGCGCCCGTCGGGACGATCCACCCACCACCCGGGAGCGGTGCCTCGATCGTTGGGGATAGACGTGGCGGACGGGATCAGCCAGGCCTGCTTCAGGTTGGTGTCGGTGAACTGCGCACCCCGCCGCTCGAACAGATGGCGGAGCCGGCGTTCCAGGTCCGCGTCCATCGCGGGCCGCTCGCCACACACCTCGGCGATTGCCTCACGAGTCAGATCGTCGGGCGTTGGTCCGAGTCCGCCCGTCGTCACGACCAGGTCCACGGCCGCCAGCGCCCCGCGGAGTGCCGCCGTGACCGAGGCCAGCCGGTCTGGCAGCGCCGAGATCCACGCCACTTCGACGCCGGTGTCGGCCAGCGAGCGGGCCAGGTCGCCGCTGTTCGTGTCTCGCGTCTCTCCAACGGTGAGCTCGCTGCCGATTGCCAGCAGCGCCGCACTCCGAAGCGGTCTCCCGCGTGTATTCGGCGGCTCCATGGCGCGAGTGTACGGGGAGTCGTCCGTCCGAGTGTCGCCTGTGGCCGGTTGGCTCGCCCCGCTGGTATGATCGCCGTGCTGACTGACACCTGCCTGAAGGAGGCCCCTTGACCGACCGGCCCTCCTCGAACGATTCGCCGGCGACTCCCGTGTCACCCGGCTCGGGACCGTCGGGCCCGGGACCGACCGCCGCCGACCGCGGCCCCGCCGCCCCCGGCGCCGGGGCTTCCTCTGGGGATCCCGGGTCTGCGCCCGGCCTGGGCGAGCAATTCGGCCGGACGCGGAGCGCGCTGCTCGGGCTCATCGCGGCTCACGTCGATCTGGCGCGTGCCGAGTTCTCCGAGATCGCCGGCCAGATCAAGCGCGCCGCCGCCCTCGGCGGAGTCGCCCTGTTGCTGCTCTTCCTGGCAGGGATGCTAATCATCGTCGGTGCCCTGCTGTTCCTGGGCGAGGCCATCTTCGGATCGATCGGCTGGGGTCTGCTCGACGGAGCGGAGCTGCTCGTCTGCGTGGCAGTGCTGCTCGTCTTCGCCATCGTCGATCTCAGCTGGGGGCGCGCTCTTTCGGCCTTCATCGTGGCGCTGGCAGTTGGACTCGTCGCGACCGGCCTGCTCTCGGTCGACTGGTCGTATCTGAGCCGTCACTACTCGGGCATGCCGGCCGCCATCGTTCTGGCGGTCGTCTCCGGTGTGGTTCTCGTCGGCGCGCTCGGGACCGTCCTCGGATCGGGCTTCGGGCGGTGGCCGGCAGCGGCGGGCCTGTTCGTCGGTGCCGTTTGCGGCCTGCTGCTCGGGCTGCTCGCTTCTGCGGGACCAGGACCGCGCGTATCGGCGGCGATCGGCGTGGCCGCGCTGCTCCTGTTCTGGCCGATCGTCGCGGCTGTCTTCGTGTTCAGGCACGGCATCGACACTGCCAGGCTGCGCAAGCGTTTCGTGCCCGATCAGACCATCGAAACTACCAAGGAGACCATCGAGTGGGTGCGCGAACAGATGCCGCTCGGGCGGAAGTCGTAGCCCGCCGCGGGCTTCTGCTAGACGAGGTCGTCAGGCTCGAGGCCGCCGGCCGCTCGGCGATGGACATACCCGCGAAGATCCGCCGGGCGCCCGGAAAGACCGCCGCGCTGGCGGCCGGAACGGCATTCATGGCTCTCGGCGGCCCCGGGCGCACGTATCGCGCCCTCCGACGCGCCTTCCTGGGGCCTGCGGCGGACCTGCCCAAGTCGATGCTTCCCGATCAGATCGACAGGGCCCTGAGGTCGCTCGGCGACGACGGAGATCGGGTCCGAGGGCTCATCGAGCGGGAATTTGCCGAATATCTTGAGAAGAACAAGCCGGCTCGGGAGGCCCGCGACCTGCGCGGCACCGTCTCCGAGCTCGGCGGCAACGTTCTGCGTCCGGTCACGGCCGAGGCCGGCAAGCGGCTGGCGAAGGAGCTCTTCAAGCCCGATGGTGGCGGTTTCAAGGAGGTCGCGGATCGGATTCGGGTCCGGCGCTCGGCCCGAGGGTCGCTCGGAGCGAGCGGGTTGGGGTCCGCCGTGCCCGAGCCGGGGTCGGGAGCCGCAACCGCCCGCCGGGGGCACCCGAGCCGCGGCCGGAAGGGCTCGGGGGGCGGGTAGGGCCTTCTCCTTCAGGGGGCGTGCAATGCTCTCCCGGTTGCGCGGTCCCGCTAGACTCTGGTGCCGCGGGCGAGTGGCGGAATGGCAGACGCGCCAGCCTTAGGAGCTGGTGCCGCGTAAGCGGCGTGCGGGTTCGACCCCCGCCTCGCCCACCAGACAGCTGGGCCGGCTGTCCCATCCCGCTCGGCTGCGCGGTGACCGATCGCAGGCCGCCTCCCCGGCGGCCCTGCCCGTGACCGCCCCGCCGCCTATAATCGCCCGACGATGCAGACCACCAACACCCCCCTTCCGAAGTCACGTCTACAGCTCGAATTCGAGCTCCCGCCCGAGAATCTCGCGCGAGCCATCGACAAGGCCGTCACGCGGCTGTCGCGCAGCGCCAGCGTCCCCGGCTTCCGACCGGGCAAGGCGCCCCGGCAGGTTCTGGAGCGCGTGCTCGGCCCCGGCGCGATCCTCGAGGAGGCCCTCGAGAAGCTGGTAGACGACGCTTTCCGTGAGGCCGTTCTCGCACAGGACATCGTGCCGTTGACGCAGCCCGAGGTCGAGATCACGCAGGGCGAGGAAGGCAAGCCGGTCATCTTCAAGGCGACCGTCCAGGTTCGGCCCGAGGTACAGCTCGGCGACTTCGATCACTTCGGATTCAAGCCCGAAGTCCAATCGGTCGATGAAACGATGGTCGAAAAGGTCGTCGACGAGTTGCGCGAGGGCCAGGGCCACCTGGAGCCGGTGAACGACCGCGGGGCTCAGAAGGGAGACTACGCGATCATCGGCTTCGAGGGCACGCGCGACGGCATCCCCTTCGAGGGCGGCTCGTCGGACCGGATGCCTCTTATCGTCGGCGACGACCGGCTGATCCCGGGCTTCGAAGAGCACATCGCTGGTCTTGAGACGGGGGGTGAACGCGAGTTCGACATCGTCTTCCCCGAGGATTACCAGGAAGAATCGCTTCGCGGCCAGGAGGCCCATTTCAAGGTCAGCCTCAAGGAACTGCGCGGCAAGATCCTGCCCGAGGCCAACGATGAGTTCGCCCGCTCGGTCGGCAAGTTCGAGGGCATGGCCGATATGACGGCCGCGTTGCGCCAGCGCCTCGAGGCGAATGCCCTCGATCGTGCGCGACACGATTTCGCCGACAAGATCATCGATTACGCGGTAGCCAATGCCACCATCGAACTGCCGGACGTCCTCGTCGACCAGGAAGTCGAGGTCATGCACGACGAGATGAGGTCCGCGATAGCCCGCCAGGGGATCAGCGAAGAGGCCTATCTCAAGGTCGTGGGCAAGACCGACGCCGAAATCCACGAGGAGATCCGACCTGGGGCCGAGAAGCGGGTGAAGAGTCTGCTGGTCCTTTCGGAGATCGGCAAGGTCAGGGGTGTGGAGGTGACCGATCTCGAGGTCGAGGTCGAAGTCGCCCGGGCCCGGTCCCGCTACGCGGACGATCGCAGCATGATCCAGTACTTCGAATCGGAACGCGGCCGAAACTACATCAGGAGCACGTTCCGACGGTCGCGGACGGTCGAGCAGCTCATAGACGAGTGGCTCGCAGCCCACCCCGAGGCGCCGCGGCTGCGCCACCTGGAGGATGCCGACGAGGGCTCACCCGTTGCGAATCCGTCGCCCGGCGCGGCCGAGACGATCGCCGCGACTGAACCGGCCAATCTCACGCCGCCGGAAGCGGCCGCCCCAGCGGGCGCGTAGCCCAAGTCTTACGGAGGAACGATCCGATGCTCGTGCCGATGGTGATCGAGTCCTCGAGCCGTGGTGAGCGCGCCTACGACATCTACTCGCGCCTGCTGCGCGAGCGGATCATCTTCCTCGGCGACGCCATCGAAGACAACGTCGCCAACCTGGTGATCGCCCAGCTGCTCTTCCTCGACGCCGAGGACCCAGAGCGGGACATCAGCCTCTACATCAACTCGCCTGGCGGGATCATCACCAGCGGCCTGGCCGTCTACGACACGATGCAGTACGTCCGTGCCCCCGTCAGCACGATCTGCATCGGTATGGCGGCAAGCATGGCGGCCGTCCTTCTCGCCGCCGGCGCCGCCGGGAAGCGTTTCGCGCTGCCGCACAGCCGGATCATGATTCACCAGGGTTCGGGGGGCTTCCGGGGCAACACGCCGGACGTCTTCATCCAGGTCAAGGAGATGGAGACACTTGTCAACACCAATCACGAGATCCTCAGCCGCCACACGAAGCAACCGATCGAGAAGATCGTTGCCGATACCTCCCGTGACTACTTCATGTCCCCAACGGAGGCCAAGGACTACGGCATAATCGATGCCGTCTACTCGGCCACAGGATCGCCGGTGGCGGCCAGAGACCGCCCGGGCGGCCTCACGGAGGTCACGGAGGGTGGGCCGGCGACGGAGAATACGGACCAGGGCATCAGCCCCGGTGCCGCCAGTGAGTAGCCACGACGAGGCGCAGGCGCGAAGGATGGGTCCAGGCGCGTGACGACGACCAAGAGCGGCCCCAAGGTTCCATATCGCTGCAGCTTCTGCGGCAAGAGCCAGGAGCAAGTTCGCAAGCTAATTGCGGGCCAGGGCGTCTATATCTGCGACGAGTGCATCAACCTCTGCCAGGAGATCATCGAAGAGGAGATGCTCGAGGCCCCGCGCGCCAAGCCGCAGGTGGCCAAGCTCCCGAACCCACGTGGCATCAAACTCGCCCTCGACCAGTACGTCATCAGCCAGGACAAGCCCAAGAAGGTTCTCTCGGTCGCCGTCCACAACCACTACAAGCGAGTCAACGCCGGCCACCAGATCGACGACGTTGAGCTTCAGAAGTCCAACATCCTGCTGGTCGGTCCCACCGGCTCCGGCAAGACGCTTCTGGCTCAGACCCTGGCCAGGATCCTCGACGTGCCGTTCTGCATCGCCGATGCCACGTCCCTGACCGAGGCCGGCTACGTGGGCGAGGACGTGGAGAACATCCTGCTTCGCCTGATCCAGGCCGCCGACTTCGACGTCCAACGGGCCCAGCGCGGCATCATCTACATCGACGAGATCGACAAGATCGCCCGCAAAGCAGACAACCCGTCGATCACCCGGGACGTCTCAGGCGAGGGCGTTCAGCAGGCGCTGCTGAAGATCCTCGAGGGCACGCTGGCCAACGTTCCGCCCCAGGGCGGCCGCAAGCACCCCCACCAGGACTTCATCCAGATCGACACGACGAACATCCTCTTCATCTGCGGCGGCGCGTTCGATGGCATCGACAAGATCATCGAGGAGCGGGTCGGGAAGCGGTCGATGGGCTTCGGTGCCGAGAACCACATGCCAGTGGTTGTCCAGGAGAAGATCCTCGAGCGGCTTATGCCGGAGGATCTCCTCAAGTACGGTCTCATCCCCGAGTTCGTCGGGCGGCTGCCGGTGGTCGTCACGCTGGCGACGCTGACTGCCGACGACCTGGTGCGGGTCCTCACCGAGCCCAAGAACGCGATCACGCGGCAGTTTGAAAAGTTCCTCTCGCTCGACAAGGTTGACCTCGTCTTCACGCCCGGCGCACTTCAGGCGGCCGCCGAAGTCGCGATCACCCGCAAGACCGGCGCCCGAGCCCTCCGCTCGATCGTCGAGGAGTCGCTGCTGGACGTGATGTACGACGTGCCCGACCACGGCGAGATCCGCAAGTGCATCATCACCGAGGAGACGATCCGGACCGGCCGACCGCCCCTCCTGCTCACGAAGACCCAGGTCGACGAAGGCTTCGACGAGACGAACTACGAGAAGCTGCTGGCGGAGCACGGCCAGAGCGCGTAGGTCGGCGTCGGTAGCGATGGCATCTCGCGCCGCCCGGCCCCGAGTTCCGATCAGTGGCCGTTAGCCGGATTCCAGTGCCTTTTCAAGAACCTCTGCCAGATGCAGGGCATTTCGGCCCCCGGACTGAGCGATTTGTTCGCGGCAGCTGAAGCCGTCGGCAACGAGCAGGGCGTCGGGAGCGGCTTGCCTGACTGCCGGTAGCAGTGCCCGCTGGCCGATCTTCACCGACAGCCCGTAGCGCTCGCCGCGCTCGAAGCCGAATGCGCCGGCCATTCCGCAGCAACCGGGTTCCGGTTGGATGGGCGCCAGGCCGATCGATCGCAGGGCCGCCTCCTCGGCCGCCATTCCCACCAGAGCCTTCTGGTGGCAGTGGCCGTGCAGGATGGTCGGCGCGGCAAGGCGTCCGGGCAAGGCCGCGACGAACTCGCCCGGGTGTGCCCCGACGAACGTGCCCAGACTAACCGCCATGCCGGCCAGCCGCTTCGCCCGCGGGTCGGAGGGTAGGAGACTGGGCAGCTCGTCGTGGAAGACTGCCTCGCAAGACGGCTCCAGGACCACGACCGGCACGCCGGAGTCGAGTTCCGGCTCGAACGCGTCGAGGATCTGGGCGAGCAGCCGTCGCCCCTGCCGCAGGAGGCCGCGGTCGTAGAGCGGGCGGCCGCAGCACAGGTTCGCTCGTGGCACCTCGACCGAGAACCCGGCCGCCTTCAGCACCCGCAGGGCGGCGAGCCCTTGCGACGGAGCGAATCCGTCGGTAAAGGTGTCCGCGAAGAGGACGACGCGCCGGTCGGCGCCCCGGAAGCCGCCCAGATCCGGCACTCCATCGGGAAGCTGCCGCCGGAACGTGCGGTCGGCGAACCGCGGAAGCTGCCGATGGGCATCCACGCCCGCGACGAGTTTGGCCAGGCCGGCGATCCCAGGCACGGTTCCGACCGCGTTCGCCAGCCCGGGCGCGAGCCGGGCCAGGTAGGCCCACCAGTGGATCAGCCCCATCGAGTAGGCCGCCCGCGGTCGGAGGCGGCCGGCGTAGTGGTGGGCCATGAACTCGGCCTTGTACGTTGAGATGTCGACCCCGACGGGGCATTCGCTCTTGCAGCTCTTGCAGGCGATGCATAGGTCCAGCGCCTCGCGCACTTCCTCGCTGCGCCAGAGGTCAGGCAGGGCTTCGCCATCGAGCATCTCGAAGAGAAGGCGGGCCCGGCCGCGGGTGGAGTGGCGCTCCTCGCGAGTAGCCTGGTATGTGGGGCACATCGCCCCGCCCGACTCGCGGCGGCACTTTCCGACACCGACGCAACGGGCGGCGGCGCGGGCGAGCGATCCGCCGTCTTCGGCGAAGCCGAAGATCGTCCTCGGGTCGGCGAGCGGCAGGGCCGGTCGTAGGTCCGCGTCCAGGGGCAGGGGATCGACGACCTTGCCGGGATTCATGCGCCCCTTCGGGTCCCAGATCGTCTTGAACTCCCTGAACGCCCCGACCAGCTCCGGCCCGAACATGCGTGGCAGCAACTCCGCCCTGGCCTGGCCGTCGCCGTGCTCGCCGGACAGCGAACCACCGTGCCGGACCACGAGGTCCGCGGCCTCCTCGATGAATGAGCGAAAGGCGCGCAGGCCCTCGGGCGACCGGAAGTCGAACTCGGTGCGGAGGTGAAGGCAGCCATCGCCGAAGTGGCCGTAGAAGGTGCGCCCAAAGCCAAAGCGGCCGATCAGACCGTCGAGCTCGCGCATGTACTCGCCCAGCCGCGCCGGCGGGACGGCCGAATCCTCCCAGCCGGGGTAGGTGGGCGGCTTGCCCGGAACCACCGCGGTCGCTCCAACGGCGGACTCTCGAAGGGCCCACAGGGCTTCCTGCTGAGGACGGTCGACGACGACGCGAGCCGAGCCGGGTCCGAACCTCTCGGCTGCGCGGCGCGCCTTCGCCTCGGCCTCAGGTGCGTCATCTCCTCCGAACTCGGCCAGCAGCCAGCCGCGGCCAACGGGCAGCCCGGCGATCGCAGCGCGGTTCAGGCTCTTGCGGCAGCAGGCCTCCACCAATCGGTCGTCGAAGCCTTCGAGTCCGATCGGCCGGGCCGCCATGATCTCGGGCGATCGGTCGGCCGCCTCGAAAACATCCGCGAAGCCGAGAACCAGCAGTGCTCGACCGGGCGGGCTGGGGACGAGTCGAACGGTCGCCTCCAGGATGGTCACGCAGGTGCCTTCAGTGCCGACCAGCGAACGGGCGAGGTCGAAACCGTTCTCAGGCAGCAGCGCCTGGAGTGCGAAACCGGAGACCAGCCTGGGCAGTCGCGGGTAGCGCTCGCGGATGAGCGCTTCGTGGCGGTCCCGGAGGGAGCGGAGGGCGCGGTGCAGCTCGCCGCGCGGGCTCGTCTCCGCGCAGATCTGCACCAGCTCGTCATCCGTGGTCCGGCCCACCGCCAGGCGCAGGCCGTCGTAGGTGAGCACGTCGAGCGACTCGACGTTGTCGCTCGTGCGGCCGGCCATGATCGAGTGGGCGCCGCACGAGTCGTTTCCGAGCATTCCGCCCAGTGTGCAGCGGTCGTGGGTCGCCGGATCCGGCCCGAAAGTCAGGCCGTGGACCTCGGCCGCCGCTCGCAGGTCGTCGAGGATCACTCCGGGCTGGGCGCGCGCGACACGCCGCACCGGGTCGAGCTCCAGGATCCGGTTCAGGTGGCGCGATACGTCCACGACGACGGCCCGGTTCGTGGCCTGGCCGGCCAGGCTGGTCCCGCCGCCGCGGAGCGTGACCGGAGCGTCGTGCTCGCGGCAGACGCGGATGACCTCCGTCAGATCGTCGGTGTCGAGTGGCCGCACGACGCCGATCGGGAGCTGGCGGTAGTTGGACGAATCGGTGGCGTACAGCGCGCGGTCGCCAGGGCCGAACCCTACCTCGCCGCGGACATGAGCGCGCAGGTCCGCCGCAAGGGAATCGCGGCGGTCGAATAGGGCGGGCATGTGACGGCGCTCATCACCGGTTTGGGTGGCTGTCGGGTCGTCCACCGGCTGAGGATACTGGTTCGGGCAACGCCATCCGGCCATTCGAGCCCTCGACCTCCGACCGGTCGGGGCAACGCCGTGTGCTACGATCGCCGCCTTCACGGCGTTGACCGAGAGGAGTAGCGTCGCCAGCCGGCGAGCAGAGAACGGGGCCCGCTCCGTGGATGGCACGGGCGAGGCTGAAAGCCCCGGAGCCGGAAGGGCGCGAACGTAGCTCGCGAGCTGTGCGGGCGGCGCCCGATAGCGCGCCGAGAGGGCGACGCCAATTGCGGCGACCGGGACGACCGGCCGCCCGGCGACGCCGAACCAGCAGGTGGTACCACGACCCGTTCGTCCGCTGGGCGAGCGGGTCGCTTGATGGACGGAGCGATCGATGGCGGACGGGCAGAAGACGAAGAAGGCTCGGACGGAGCGCCCGCGAGGCGAGGCCGACGGGACGGAGCTGGCGAAGGCCTACCGTCCGGGCGATTTCGAGCATGCCGTTTACCAGAGCTGGCTCGACGCCGACGTCTTCAACCCGGACGGCGCCGGCTCGCGAGCCGACTGGTCGAAGCCTCCATTCGTCGTCATTCAGCCGCCGCCGAACGTGACGGGGTCGCTTCATCTCGGTCACGCACAACGCTCCACGGTCGAAGACCTCATGACGCGGCACGCCCGGATGCAACGCCGGCCGGCGCTCTTCCTGCCCGGGCTCGACCACGCTTCGATCGCGGCTCAATACGTGCTGGACAAGATGCTGGCCAGCAAGGGCGAGAGTCGCGGGAGCCTCGGCCGCGAGAAGTATCTCGAGGCGATGTGGAGGTTCGTCAGCGAAACACGAGAGACGATCCTGGGCCAGCAGCGCCGGATCGGCGCCTCGCTCGACATGACGCGGCTGCGCTTCACGATGGACGAGGTCTCGGCCCGTGCCGTTCGCGAGGCATTCCTGCGCCTCTACGACGAGGGCCTGGCTTACCGGACCGAGGCCCTGATCCACTGGTGCCCCGGCTGCCGGACGAGTGTCTCGGACCTCGAGGTAATCCCGAAGGAAACGGCGGGCAGCCTGTGGACGATGCGCTACCACCTGGTCCACGAGACGACCGGGGCCCCCGACCCGGACGCCTGGATCGCCGTGGCCACGACGCGCCCGGAGACGCTGCTGGGCGACACCGCGGTCGCGGTCAATCCGGACGATCCGCGATACACGGCCCTGGTCGGCCGGCAGGCCTTGATCCCGTTCGTGGACCGCATCGTGCCGATCATCGCCGACCCGGTTGTCGATCGAGCGTTCGGTACCGGCGCGGTCAAGATCACCCCGGCCCACGACGGGGACGACTACGAGACCGGTAAACGCCACGGCCTGCCGATGATCACAGTGCTGGACGACGCGGCGCGCATCAACGAGAACGGGGTCGAATTCGCCGGTCTGGACCGCTACGAGGCTCGGCGCCGGATCGTGGAGGCTCTACAGGCCCGCGGCGACATGGAATCGATCAAGCCCCACGAGATGATGCTCGGGCGCTGCCAGCGCTCAGACGACGCGGTCGAGCCCCGCCTCAAGACGCAGTGGTTCGTGCGCGTGGGGCCGCTCGCTGCAGAGGCCCTGGAGGCGACGCGTTCGGGCAGGACGCAGATCTTGCCGGAGCGCTTCGTCAAGGTCTGGGAGCACTGGATGACCGAGATGCGCGACTGGAACGTCAGCCGGCAGCTCTGGTGGGGCCATCGCATCCCGGCCTGGTATTGCCCGGACGGGCACACGACCGTAACTGCGGATCCGGCCGGGCCGAAGGCCTGCGACGTCTGCGGGCGTCAGGCCGCCGACCTGAACCAGGACGAGGACATCTTCGATACCTGGTTCAGTTCGGGCCTGTGGCCGTTCTCGACGCTGGGCTGGCCGGAGAAGACGCGCGACTTCGAACGCTTCTATCCGGGCTCAGTCATGGAGACGGCATACGACATCATCTTCTTCTGGGTTGCCCGGATGATGATGCTGGGAATCCACCTGACCGGCGAGGCGCCGTTCCACACGGTCTACCTCTCCGGCCTGATCCGCGACCCATACGGCCAGAAGATGTCGAAGACGAAGGGCAATTCGGTCGATCCGCTCGAAACGATCGAGGAGGTCGGCGCCGATGCGCTCCGCTTTGCGCTGGTCAACGGCACGGCGCCCGGCAACGATTCCCGGCTCGGCACCGAGAAGCTCGAGAACTCCCGCAACTTCGCCAACAAGCTCTGGAACGCAGCTCGATTCGTGCTCGGGGCGCGGCCGGAGTCAATCGCGGCGGATGCGCCCCGCGAGCGGCCCGATCCGGCTCACACGGGACCGGCCGATCGGTGGAGCCTCTCGCGGGCTGCGGCGACCGTGGCGGCGGTGGATCGCGCGATGGCACAGTACGCCTTCGGCGACGTAAGCCAGATCCTCTACGAAGCTATCTGGAGCGAATACTGCGACTGGGGCGTGGAGCTGGCAAAGATCCGGCTCGGCGACGAGCGGCTTACTCCGCCGGAGCACCGGGCAACGTGGTGGACGCTCGTGGCGGTTCTCGACACATACCTGCGCCTGCTGCACCCGACCATGCCGTTCATCACCGAGGCGATATGGGAGCGGTTGCCGCATGCGGCCGGCGACCCGGGGTTACTGATCGTCGCCGACTGGCCGGTCGCAGACGCGGACGCGGTTGACGGTGCCGCCGAGGTCGACGTTGAAGCCCTCATCGATCTGGTTCGGGCCGTGCGCAACGCCCGCGCGGAGGCTCGCGTCGAACCCGCGGCCTGGCTCCCGGTGGATGTCTTCGTGCCCGAACCGCTCGGTCCCACCTTCGAGGCGCTGCTGCCGGCGATCGAGCGGTTGAGCCGGGCTCGGCCTCTTCGTCGCGAACGCGACCCGGAATCCATCCGACGCGGCGTGGACGGCGGGCTGTCGGTCATCGCCGGCGATATCGAGGCGGTAGTCCGGCCCGAAGCCCGTGATAAGGTCCAGGAGGAGCGCGATCGGGCCCGCCTCGAGCGCGAGCTGGCAGTGGCCGAGGCGCTCCTGGCGTCGGCCCACGCCAGGTTGGCGAACGAAGCCTTCACGTCGAGGGCTCCGGCGGCGGTCGTGGAGAGCGCCCGGGCGCGAGCCGCGGAGCTGGAGGAACTGGTCCTTCGGCTGGCGAGACGGTTAGGGTAGAGTCGCTTCGGACCTGGCGTCCGCCGGGTTCGGGCGCGGCGCACTCAACTACGCCCGGTTCATCGGACGGCCGGCGCCCTCACGGGTTGGCCGGGTCGCGTTCGCTCGGTCCCGGCACTCTCCCGACGTGCGATTGGATGGGGCAACCGGGTCGAAGGCGCTGGTAGGATACGTGCAGGTTTGAACCAGCGTCCAGGAGGGAAAGTGCGGTTCTTCGGCAGGGCCAACCGCTCTGGTCGAGACAGAGCTTCGCCGCCGCCTCTTCCGCCGGAGGTGGATTCGCACGAGTTCTCGCTAAAGCTTTCCTATGGGGCGAAAAGCTCCGACGGCGTATTGCTCAAGGCCGGTCCCGGGCTGGACCGGCGACTGCACGGCATGCTCGCCGGCTATGTCCAGGGAGAGTCGGAGCTGGTCGAGCCGCTGCCGGCCTCGCTCAGCCAGGCATCGCCTGACATAGCCCGTCTGCCGGGCAGCGCCCACTGGCTCCAGTATCACCACAATCGGTCGCCGGTGACCCGCCACACGCTCGTCGTGCTGGAGTCCGTCGACGCGATCGACCTGGTCTACGAGACCATCGTGTGCGGCCTTTTCTCCGGCGAAACCGACACCGCGGGCTACCCTGCGTACAATGCCATTGTTGGCGGCGTGGTCTCACATTTCGACGAAGTGACGGGCGATCCGATCGTTCGCGCGGTCGTCGGCTGGGGTGGCCGGGGCGTCCGGGGCGATACCGACCGGAATGCCGCGGGCATTCTGGCCGGCCTCTTCAACAATGTCGCCGGCGATAGCCTTGCCGTCGGCACGGTGGCGGTCGACCGACCGATGCCGTCCTCCGGCTCGGGCGGCATGACCTGCCCCCACTGCGGCTTCGATTCGGGGCATGATCGTGCCTTCTACTGCCCGAAGTGCGGCATGCGGATGTTGCGCGTCTAGGGCGACTGGCTGGAGAGTGCGTGCCGATTCACGACTACGTCTGCGCCAACTGCGGCCACACGATGGAGGTCATGCACTCCGTCCACGGCCACGGTCCGACGACCTGCCCGAAATGCGGCGGACCCATCAAGCGAACTCTCGCGGCCCCGGCAGTTCATTTCAAGGGCAGCGGCTGGGCGCGCAGAGACCGGTCGGGCACCAGCAAGGCGAACCGAGTCGCATCCGAGGAGCCGGGCTCGAGCTCGGCCGAGAAGTCGCCATCGACTTCGGGGGAGTCGGCCGTGTCCTCGGAAGCAGCTTCGCCCGCGAAAGAACCGGACTGACCGATGCCAAGACCGCCGTCCGACTGGATCTCCCTCTCCGAGGCAGCTGAGTTGCTCGCCTCATCCAACGTAAAGTTTACGGCCGGCACGATCGGAAGGTGGGCCCGGCTCGGGCAGCTCCAGAGCATCAAGCTGGGCAACAGACGGTTCGTCCGAAGAGCGCAGGTTCGATCGCTGCTGCGACCTCGCGGATCGATTCACGGCGATGACCTGCAGCCGGGGCTTTTCGAGGATTTCGACGACTGACCGAGTTCGGCTGACTGCACGGACGCAAGTCAGGCCTGGTGCGTTCCGCAGCGGCGGCAGTATCGAGCCCGGGGCGACACCGGAAGAGCGCAGCCGTGGCAGACGCGGACCGAACCGCGGTTGAGGACCTGCTCAGCCGATTGGGCCCACATCTCGGCCAGGATGGGCGTTGCGGCTTGCTGGGCCGCAAGGACCGCCGACGCCAACGGCGCGTGAGGACCGGGCCACGTCGCGCCGGGGTCTTCCCGGGCTGGCCAGCTCGCGCCTAGGGGCGGCCAGGAGGAGGGCGGGGTTGTGGCCGGGCTGGAGGATCCGGCTGGCACCTGGGAAGTCTCGGCCTCCGGAACGGATGAGCCGGCACGATCCCGGTCCAGTGCCTCGGCTGACCCGAGGCGGAATGCCTCCGCCAGATCTTGATCAAACTCCGGCCGGGCCGGCGGCTCGGCCGGTGCCGCGGCCCAGAGCGAGGCCATTTCGGGATCCGGCTCGGACTCGGAGCGCGCGGCTTGGTCGACGCGGTCGGCGGCAGCGACAGGTTCGACGGCGCCGTTAGAGACAACCGAGAGTCGAACCGCGGCGGCATAACGGCCGTCGATCTGGCACTGCTCGAGCGCCTGAGGGACCGGCTCGGGCGCATCGACCCGAAGCTCCTGCGGCACGACTCGTTCCGGGTTCTCCGCAGGCAGCGCCGGAGCCGGGACGGGATCGAAAGAAGGAGCCAGCTGCTGGGGTCCGACGTTCTCGGCCGAGGCCTCCGTCGCGCGCGGCCGGTCGTCGGCGCGGATCGGTCGGTCCAACCATTTCGTCGGGATCGGCCAGAGATCGCCAGAGAGTTCGCCTGATGGCGCCCGAGCGGCGTTACGCTGGGTGGACGCCGGGGCTTCCGGTTGTGACGCCCGTCGGCCGAGCAACCTGGCCATGATTGGGACGTGCCTGCGGGCCTCGGGCTGAGGCGTCGAAAGGCTGCTCAGCGGCGGCATCGTCGTCACGAGATTGCGAAGGATGCGCCCGTGGCGATCCTCCCCCTCGGGCTCTGGGCATACCGGCCTATCGGTCATGGGGGCCGCCAGATCCGGCCCATGGTCGGTTACGGCCGCCTCGGGCTCCCAAGCCGGCTCGGAAGGGACCAGCCGGTTGACCAGACCCGAGGCCCTGTCGGCCGGCCGCGCAACGTCCTCGGCAAGAGTGTGCTGGGGTGCCCACGGTGTCGGCGGAGCGTCCCGGAGCGGGGGTTCTGGGGCCGTCACGAGGTCTCCGGCAGAACCGTGCGCAGACTCGCTCTGGCCGAGCCGGGCTTCGACGAGCTCCAGCTCCTCCGGCGTGAGCGTCATGTCGGGCGCTATTTCATCGGCAATCGGCCACAGGCTCCAGGCCTCCCCGTCGGCCGGCTTGCTGGACGCGATGCCGGCGGTCCTGGTGGGGCCGGCCGCGGCCGACGTAGGACCGGGGGGCAGGTCAACCGTGGGCCAGGAGGGGAAAGCGGAGGCCTGAAGTTGGCGCTTCGGTCCGGGTTCCCCCAGGTGGACGGGATCATCGAAATGGGCTTGAGGAGCGGGATCGGCCAGGGCTTCAGGCGCGGGACCGCCGGGAAAGGCCGACCAGTTGATGCCCCATCGGGACACCGGCGTCCGGTCGATCGGGAGCTCTTCGGGCGCGCCGAGCGGCAAGTCCGCGTCTGGAGCACAGGAGAGGCATGCAGCGGCCTTGGGGTTCCAGCAGCGGTCGCATGCGTACTGCCTGCACGTCAGGCAGAAGTTGAAGATCCGGTTGAAGGTCTCGTTCACCTGGTTCGAGCCCTGGCGGCCGTCTTCCTGGCGAACCAGCGCCACGGCGTCGCCGATGGACTGACTGTCGGTGAGAACGAACTTCTTGAGACCCCTGGCCAGGACGCGCGCGCCCTCGAGTGCGGGGCGCTTGGGCACGTTCGCAGCGAACACGTAGCGGGCGCCACAACGCTCACAGTACGAGTCGGTCGCTTCGGCCATCGTTGCTCCGTAGTCCTGAATGCCAGACTCGAGCGCCGCTGGCACGGCGCTCCTTTTGCAGAGTAGGCGCCCGCGAGCCTCGCGACACTTGGCCTGCTCGTACCCGTCAGGGGGTCCGAAGGTCCGGTCGGATTCAAGGTCGACTGCAAGGAGGAACCCGCCGGTGCGGACTTTGAGCGCGAACCACGGTCGTCGCGGAGAGTGGATCGTCTGCCGCCACCCGACGGGCCCCGCCGACAGGCGTGAACCTCGGTACGAAAGCATACCTACCCACCAAGCAGACCTACGCACCATGAACGGGCCAGTCGTCTCGGGGTAGTATGGGGCGGCCTTTCGCTTGTCCCTGAAGCGAAGGCTCCACCGACACGGGGCTCGGCGACGCGTTCGCCGGCCACCATCCCCTTCGTGTCCTTGGGAGGGAGCCATGACCACGATCAGCGAGACAGGCGAGAAGGTTGCCGCGAACGTCGAGCGGGTCATCGTGGGCAAGCACCAGGAGGTCCGACTCACCCTCGTCGCCCTGCTCTGCCGCGGCCACCTGCTCATCGAAGACGTGCCCGGCACCGGCAAGACGATGCTTGCCAAGGCCGTCGCTCGAAGTCTTGGCTGCAGTTTCCGGCGCATCCAGTTCACTCCGGACCTTCTGCCGTCCGACGTGACCGGCCTATCGATCTACAACCAGAAGACCCAGGAGTTCGAGTTCAGGCCGGGCCCGATCATGGCTCAGGTCGTCCTGGCCGACGAGATCAACCGGGCCACGCCCAAGACCCAGTCCTCGCTCCTGGAATGCATGGAAGAACACCAGGCCACGATCGACGGAACCACGTATCAGATGCCCGAGCCCTTCATGGTCGTCGCCACTCAGAACCCGATCGAGTATGAAGGCACATTCGCCCTGCCCGAGGCTCAGCTTGACCGGTTCATGTTGCGTATTCGCCTGGGCTACCCGAGCCAGGCCGACGAGAGGACCATCCTCGACGAGCAGAAGATCAGCCACCCCATCGATGATCTCACGGAGGTGCTCGACGTGGTCGAGCTGCGCGAGCTTCAGGCCGCGGTCCGTCAGGTATATGTCGATCCCACCGTGGCCGACTACATCGTCCGTCTCGTCAACGCCACGCGCACGCACCCTGATGTGTATCTCGGCGCTTCGCCTCGCGGCTCTCTGGCCCTCTACCGGACGGGTCAGGCCATCGCCGCCCTTGCCGGCCGCGACTACGTCATCCCGGACGACATAAAGGCACTCGCCGAAGCGGCCCTGGCCCACCGTCTCATCATCAAGACCAGCTCGTCGATGCACGACATCGAGCCGCGTTTGGTCATCGCGGAGTTGCTCGACACGGTGCCCGTGAACGAGGCCAGGGCGGCACCCCCCGACCGCCGCGAGGCTACACCGCAGTCGGGAACAAGCGCAGCCGGGCCCGTCGCGGCCGGCAATCCGGCGAGCTAGCCGACCCCGAAGCGTGCTCACGTGATCAGGAGGCTCCAGTTCTTGATCGTCGCGGTCGCCCTTGTGACCGCTGCCTTCTCGACCGGGCTCAGCCTCCTCTTCTACGTCGTCTATCTGGGTCTGATCGCGGTCGGAGGGAGCTATGTTTTGACCCGGCTCGGCCTGGCCGACCTGGAGGCTGGCTATCGGGTCGACCATCGTCAGGCTCATGTGGGCGACGACCTGAGGACGACGTACAGCATCGCCAATGCGAGCGGCCTGCCCAAGCCCTGGCTGGAGGTCTACAACCCGTCCGATCTGCCCGTTCCGCTGCCGGGCCGAGCCCTGATCTTGAGACCCCGGGCTCAGCGATCGTGGGTCGCCATAGTGCCGTTGACCCGCCGCGGGACGTTCCGCATCGAGCCGATGGTCGTCAGGACCGGGGATCCATTCGGCTTCTTCGAGGCGGCCGCAACCGTCGGGCGGCCGACCGCCGTGACCGTGTTTCCACGGGTCGTTCCGCTGCCGCGGTGGCGGCTGCCTAATGCCTTTCTGGAGGGCACGCACTCAGCCCCCGAGCGGAGTCTCCAGACGACGCCGCTGGCGACGACGGTGCGTCCGTACGCGCCTGGGGACGGTTTCAACCGCATTCACTGGCGCAGTACGGCGCGCTTCGGCGAGATCCAGGTAAAGGAGTTCGACCTGGAACAGACGGCCGATGTCTGGCTCTTCGTGGACCTGGAGTCCCGGGTGCAGGCGGGGGAAGGCGACGTCTCCACGGTCGAGGAGGCCCTCCGGGTGGCAGCCTCCATCGCCCATGACGCGATCCTCGAGAACCGGGCCGTCGGTCTCACCGCGAGCGGCCACCGGGTCGTCTCCATCCCTGCCGATCGCGGCCCAAGACAGCGCCAGAAGATCATGCAGCTGCTCGCCGCCGTGGAGGGCGATGGCCAGTCTCCGCTCGGAGAGGTCCTACTGACCGGCTTGCCGAGGCTTCGTCGTGGAATGACCGCCGTGGTGGTTACGCCGTCGCGAGAGCGGCAATGGGTTCGAACGCTTACATCGCTGCGCGGCCGGGGCGTGGCTACAGCTGTCGTCTCGCTTGCCGCGGCCAGCTACGAGACATTCGATCGGGCACGCCCGAGCGACGAGAGTCACGGGGCGGCGGCGGCACAGGAACAGCGGTCGATGCGGTTCGCCCTGGCCGAATACGACTTGAAAGCCTACGAGATCCACGCCGGCGACGACCTCGCCGCGGTGCTCGCATGAAGGCTCGAAGGGTCGCGGCCGCCCCCACCCGTTGGTGGTGCTAGCGATGGCGAACGCAGGTTGGCTGCCGACGAGTCGTCCGGAACCCTACCGGCCCAAGGGCCTGGATTCGGGCCTCGACGAGCCCGGTTTGTTCGCCCGGGCCTACGATCGAATGCATCCCGACGCGGGCTGGTTGAGCCTGCCGCTCGTCTTCCTGCTGGCTGGGACGATGGCCTGGTCCATCGCAGACGCGCGATGGATCCTCGGCCGTGACGGGCTCACGAGCTTCCTCATCTGGGTTGCCGTGGCCGGGGCGCTGTGGGGTTACGTAAGCGGGCGGCTCAACCTGTCACCCTGGCTCGCCCATCTGCTGGGCTGCACCATCGGCGCCTTCGTCCTGATCGAGGCGATCGGCGCGTCCCTGCCGGGCGCCACTCCTGGTTTGGCGGGGTGGTTCCACGCGGCCGCCAACTCGGTCGTGCAGGCCTACCTCGATCTGGCCTGGCGTCATCAGCCGACCACCCTCCAAACCGGCCATTTTGGCCTGATCCTCGGGATCCTGGTCTGGGGTACGGCCCAGGCTGCCTCGTACGACGTCTTCGGCCACCGCCGGGCGGTCAACGGCGTGCTATTGCTGGCCGTGGTCCTGGTCGTCAACATGGCGTTGACGCCGAACGATCAACTCTCGGCCCTCGTGGCGTTCAGCGCAGCGGCTCTCGCCCTCCTGTTGCTGGCAAACGCTGCCGACGAGCGGTCGACCTGGCTACGCCACCGAATATGGCGTGGCCGCGATTTCCGAACGCCGCATCTCCGGGGCGGCGTGGCCTTCGCGGCGGTGGCCGTAGCCGGATCTCTGATCCTTACCAGCGTTGCCAGCTCCGCTCCGCTGGCGAGCACATTCAAGGAGCCTGCGTCCCAGCTCCAGAACGCTCTCAGCTGGTTGAACGGTCTTTTGCCGAACGGCGGCGCCAGCCGCATCCAACCAAGCTCCGACTTCGGGCCCACGGCTCCGATCAGCTCGACCTTCCACGAATCCTCGCACCAGGTCTTCACAATCAACGTCCCGAGCGGCTCGATCGCCTTCCACTGGCGGCTGGCTGCGTATGACACGTTTCAGACGACGGGCTGGTCGATCGGTCCCGTCACGCAGCACGACCAGGTGATCGCCGGCGGCACGCTCGATGCCGGAACGCTGGATCTCGTGGGCCCGATTACGACCGGCCGGACCCAGGTCTCGATCGTGGTTCACGTGCAGGACACGACGATCAAGCACCTGATCGTGTCCAACGAGCCCGACCGCGCGAACGTCGGCGTCCAGCGGACGCTGGTAGGAGGCGGCCCGTCGAGCCTGGACGTGGCCTCGCTAACCAGCGACGCGACCGATTACGTCGTCTCCGCCTTCGTGCCCAACCTCGACCCGAGCGGCAAGGGCCTTACAGAATGGCTCCTCCGCCACGCCGGCACGGCCTACCCGCCCGGCCTCCTGGCCAGGTATACCCAGGGCGCCGACCTGGTCGGATCCGACGGGCGCGCCCTCCTCGACGAGGTGGCAGCCTGGGCCCGCGCGAACGGCAACGCTTTCGACGACGAATACGACGTCGCCAGCGCGATCCAGGCCTACCTCCGGGGCGACAGGTTCCTCTACAACACCGACATCAGCGGCCTGACATCCCGATGCAGCGGGCTCTCCACGGTCGACTGCTTCGCCCTCATTCGCGAGGGGTTCTGTGAGCAGTACGCGACCACGATGGCGATGCTCATGCGGATGGACGGCTACCCGGCGCGCTACGTGCTCGGCTATCTGCCCGGCGCGATCGATCCCGGTTCACTCGTCCAGAGAGTCACGAGCCAGCAGAAGCACGCCTGGGTGGAGGTCTTCTTCCCGAGCTACGGCTGGATCCCGTTCGACCCGACCGGTGGTGGCGTCGGTCAGCCGACCGTCCTGGTGCCGGGCAGCGCCGTGACCGCATCGCCCACGCCGACCTCAACGATCAACCCGGACGAATCAGCCGGCGCCGGATCCAGCAACGGTCCTGCCTCCGGCGGGGGCGGCGGCACGACGACGGTCGGGGGCGGCCCGGCGGCCGTGCTGGTGCCTGCCGTCATCGTCGGGATCCTGGCCCTTGCGCTGCTCGTCTACTGGCGACGTCGGCCGAGACGGCCGGAGGGGGCGGATGCGGTCTACCGACGCGTCGTCCGGCTGGCGAGCCGTCTGGGGTACAAGCCGCGGCCGACGCAGACTGTATACGAGTATACCGGAATGCTCGCCGATCTGGTGCCCGAGGCGCGCGCCTCCCTGGGTGTCGTGGCTCTGGCGACGGTCGAAGCCACATACGGGCGACGGCAGCTCGGCTCGGCGCGGCTGGGCGCGCTGGGGGAGGCCTACCGGCGGGTTCGGCAGGCATTGCTGAGGCTGGCTTTGCGCTTGCCGAACCTCCGACACCGCACCTGAAAGCCGGGTGGTGCGGGCGCGCGCGGCCGGGCGGCCGGGCGTCCCCGGCGATGATTTCGCCCGAACCGGCGGGCGGGCCGGGGCCGTGCCGCCGCCGCCGTCAAGCTCGTCTACAGTGCGCCGCCGTCGTTTCGGCCCGCAGATTCCTCGACCCTCGGCTCGGCTCGTGCGCCGAGGTGCGAGTCGAGGTTGAGAGCGCGCATGACCGCCCGCCCGGCCCTGACTTCCACGACGGTGATCGCCGCCAGCCCGAAGTCGAAGTTCCAGAAATGTTCGAGCGGAAGGCCGAGGAGGACGCAGATCACGACCCGGAAGACACCGCTATGGCCCACGATGAGCGACCACGGGTGCCGATCCTGTCCCGCGTCTGAGTAGCCGAGGACCTGGTGGCGATCGTGCGTCCCGGGCTCGGTGCCCACCGCCATCTCTGCCAGGAGCGTCGAAAGCGACGGCTCTACCCGGGCGGCGACCCCCTCGAGACTCTCGCCACCAGGCGCGTGGAACTTCGTCGGCCAGCGACGCCAGCCGGCAAGTGAATCGCCAAAGCGGGCGGTGATCTCACCGTCCGTGAGGCCCTCCCACACCCCCTGGGCGATCTCTGAGAAGCCCGCGTCGGAGCGAAGCCGGGGAGCGGGGCGCCCGGCGGCCACCAGGGCGTCGACGATGAGTTCGGCGCTCCGGCGCGCCCGCCCCAGCGGCGAGTGGACGATCGCAAACGGCGGAGCGTCGGGGATGGGCAGGGGAGGATCGGCCCGGGGCGCTGCCAGCCTGTGACCGGCCAGACCGGCTTGCAGTTCGCCGAGCGCCGTCAGCGGTGCCTCCATTGCGCCCTGAAAGCGGTTCTCGACGATGAATTGGGTCTGCCCGTGGCGCAAGAGAACAAGGACCGCGTCGAGGCCGGCGGGAATCAGCGAAACGACCCCGGAAGCCGGCGCCTCCACGGGCCGGGGTGGCTCCGCATTTGGCAGCGTGGACTTCAACGTTCGGTGGCGGCCCGGATGACCCACACGTCGAGGACCGCCGGGTGGTTCCGGATCTGAGCCGCGACCGCGTCCGAGACCTCGTCATCCACGGCGAGGAGCATCAGGGCGTCCCGGCGGGGGCCGGATCGGGCCAGTGTCATGGAACTGATATTGACATCTGCCTCGCCGAGTATCAGACCGATCCGGCCCATGGTTCCGGGCTTGTCCTGATGGCGGGTGATGACCATCAGCGGCGTCGGCGCCATGTCCAGCCAGCTGTCGTCGATGCGGACCAGGCGCTGCTCGCCGTTGGCGACAGTCCCGGCCACCAGCGCTTTGCCGGAGTCGCCCTCGACGGTGAGGCTCACGAGTGAAGCGAAGGTGCCTGCGTCGTTGGTCTTGCGCTCGGTCACGATCAAGCCGCGGCTTCTCGCAAGGAACCCGGCGTTGATGAGGTTGACCCGCTCGCTCGTTGCGTTCTCGAGGATGCCACGCAACGCGGCCGCCGTGAGCTGGGCCGCATCGTAGGCGGCGAGATCCCCGGCGACGTCCACGGTCAGGGTCTTTACGCCGCCGCGCAGGTACTGGGCGGCAATGCGCCCGAGCGTCTCCGTCAGGGGCAGGTATGGCGCAATCGCGCGGGCCGTCTCCGGTGTGAGCAGCGGGGCGTTGACCGCGTAGCGGGCCGAGCGCCCCGCGAGCACGTCGATGACCTGCTCGCACGCTTCCTCGGCCACGCGAACCTGCGCTTCGGCCGTGGAGGCGCCGAGGTGCGGCGTCAGGACTGTGTTCGGCGCCGACATCAGCGGCGAGTCGACCGGCGGTTCCTTCTCGAAGACGTCGAACGCGGCACCGGCAATCTTCCCGTCGATCAGGGCGGCGGCCACGGCCGCCTCGTCGTAGACGCCGCCACGGGCGACGTTGACGAGCATTACGCCGGGCTTGAGCCGGCCGATCTGTTCGGAGCCGATTATCCCGCGCGTCGCCTTGTTGAGCGGCACGTGAACGGTGATGACGTCGGCCTTCTCGATGATCCCGTCGAGCTCTACAAGGGCGATGCCGTGCAGAGCGGCCTGGTCTGCGGTCACGAACGGGTCGTAGCCGATGACGATCATCTCCAGGCCGCGGGCCCGGTCGGCCACGGCCCGGCCGATCTTGCCGAGGCCGATGATGCCGAGGGTCCGCCCCCGCAACTCGACGCCGGTGAAGGCGCCGCGCTTCCACTCGCCCCTTCGCACCGAGGCGTCGGCGGCCGCTGTCCGGCGGGCGAGGGCTAGCATCAGGGCAATCGTCTGCTCGGCCGCGGAGACGGTGTTGCCGGTTGGTGCGTTGACGACGACGATGCCGGCCCTGGTGGCGGCTTCGAGATCCACGTTGTCCACGCCGACGCCGGCCCGGCCGATCACTACCAGGCGAGAAGCGCGGGCGAGGATGTCGGCAGTGACCTTGACCTGGCTGCGCACCAGCAGGGCGTCGTACTCGCCGATGATCGCCGCCAGCTCTTGCGGGGCGAGGCCCATCCTCTCATCTACGTCATGATGCGTCCGCAGGATCTCGAGACCCTGTTTCGCCAGGGGCTCGGCGACGAGGATCTTCACGTTCGGCTCCTTACCCGGCCAGGCCGAGGGCTTGCATGGCGGCGACCTGAGCGGCCTCCACGGCCGCACCGGGCTTTGCCGGTCGATCGAGCTCGATCAGGGTCTGCTCGAGGACGGCCATCGCGTTGAGGACGGCCGGCACCGTTACGTGGCCAAGGTGGCCGATTCGGAAGATCTTGCCTTTGAGGGCACCCTGCCCGCCGGCGACTACGAGGCCGAGCTTGCGCAGCTTGCCGTTGAACGCCTTCCAGTCGAGGTCATCCGGGATCCAGGCGCCGGTGACCGTATCGGAGGCGAAGGCGGGGTCGGCCAGCAGCCTGAAGCCCAGGGTCGTGAGACCTGCTCGAACGGCGGCGCCGACCGCCGCGTGGCGCTTCCAGATCTCGGGTAGAGTCTCTCCCTCCATCATCTCCAGGGCCACGTCGAGCTGGAACATCACCGCAACGGCCGGAGTCCAGGGTGTCTGGCCCGCTTCGGCGCTGGTCTTGTGGGCTGCCAGATCGAAGTAAAACTTCGGCATCCTGGCCGCGGCGGCGGCTTCCCAGGCGCGCGGCGAGACGGAGACGAAGCTCAGGCCGGGAGCGACCATCCAGGCCTTCTGGGAGCCGCTGACGACAACATCCAGGCCCCAGGCGTCGGTCTCGAACGGAACGGCGCCCAGGCCGGAGATCGCGTCGACGAGGATCAGCGCGTCCGGGGCGGCGGCCTTGATCGTGGCCGCAAGCTCGGCGATCGGGTTGGTGACCGCCGTCGAAGTCTCGTTGTGGGTCAGCAGGACGGCTTTCCAGGGACCTCCAGCCTCGAGGGCCCCTCGGACCGCGGCCGGATCGGCGGCCTTGCCCCAGTCGAAGGCGAGCCTGGTTACGTCCGCGCCGTATGTCACGGCGATCTTGGCGAAACGGTCGCCGAACGCGCCGATCGTGACCGCCAGCACCTTGTCGGTGGGTGAGAGGAAGCTGACGATCGCCGACTCGAGCCCGCCGGTCCCGGCGGCGGTCACGATCAGCACGTCGTTTTGGGTCTTGTAGAAGGCCTTGAGGCGAGCGACGACCCGGTTCTGCAAAGCGGCGAACTCCGGCCCTCGATGGTTGACCATCTGGCGGGCGCCGGCTTCACGGACTGCGTCGGGGAGCGAGGTCGGCCCTGGTATGCGCAGGTTGGGCTCGAAGCGGTTCACGTACTCCACCTCTCTGCGGGGGACTGATGCCGCGAAATACTACCTACCCTCTCGAGCCCCGACCAGTGTGGTATATATGACGGCATATGCAAAGGCGCACGACCGTTCTGATGGACTCGAACCTCCTGGACCGGCTTGATCGCTTTGCGGCCCGTAGCGGCGCGACCAAGACCTCGGTCCTTGCGGCAGCCGTGGAGTCGTATCTCGAGGCTCACGACTCGACGCCGGACCTTTCCTTCCTGGCTGTCGGTCGGAGCGACCACGGACGGCTGTCGCTCGACGGACGGTCGATCGCGCGCCGTGAGGCGGGCCGTCGGCCGGGGCCCGACGAGCCCTGAGCGATGGCCATCCTCCTCGATTCCAGCGCCGTGCTCGCTGCGGCTGATCAGTCGGACCTGAACCATCGGGCCGCTCTGGCGTGGTTCGGGCGCGTCGATGAGCCACTGGTGCTCGCGGCCCTGACGCTGGCCGAGCTGGACCTGCTGTTGCAGCGCGAACTTGGTCTTAACGCAACCTTCGCTCTCCTTGCGTCGATAAGCAGTGGAGCCATCAGGGTCGTTGCGCCTACCACTGCGGACTTGACCCGCGCCGCCGAGCTGATGCGCGAGACGACCGAGTACAGGCCGCGGCTGACCGACGCGGTTCTCGTGGCCACGGCCGAGCGACTGGGAGTGACTCGCGTGGCCGCCTTCGATCGGCCCCCGATCGCGATCTTCCGGCCGAAGCACGTTCGTGCCCTCCACCTGGAGCCGTAGGCAGCCCTCGCCCCGTCGCGGATCCAATCTTGCGGCGGCTACTCTTCAGCGTCGCGGCGCTGCTCATCGGCCAGGGAGCGAAGATTCTGCTGGCGCCGGCGCATTCCCTCCGAGCCGGTGGCCATCGGGTCCGCCGCCGGCCGGCCCTGGACGAGCCGCTTGCGGCGAGGCGCCTCTCGGCGCGCGTTTGCAAGGCCCTCCAGCCGCTGGCCGATTCTGGTTTCGGCGCCCTGATCGCCCGGGAGGTAGTAGCGGCGGCCAACGAGCCCATCCGGCATGTACTGCTGGTCAACATCGTCGCCCTCGAAATCGTGCGGATAGCGGTAGTTGCGCCGGCCGGCGCCGCTCGACCGCAGATGAGAGGGGATCGGCAGCGAACCCTTGCCAAGTACGTCGGCCATGGCTGCGAAGTAGCCCCGGCCGACGGCGTTGCTCTTGGCCGTGACCGCGAGCATGACGGCGGCCTGGGCCAGGGCGTACTGGGCTTCGGGCAGGCCGACCCAATCCAGGGCCTGAGCGGCGGCCACGGTCAGCTCCAGCGCGCGTGGATCGGCCAGGCCAATGTCCTCCGATGCGAGGATGATCAGGCG
>Ga0209777_10000239_pt1 | contig 96556 bp, 80 predicted proteins | sample FrelakmetHBP12HB_FD_187147 | JGI IMG/M metagenome (GOLD analysis project Ga0209777, IMG submission 187147) | Freshwater lake sediment microbial communities from the University of Notre Dame, USA, for methane emissions studies -HBP12 HB (SPAdes)... | ecosystem: Environmental > Aquatic >...
AACACATCGCCAAAGTCGTGGCTTCCTGGAGCAGCAGAGATTAACGGAGTTACCCCTCTTCCGCTTAGCCCGATATCGAGAGTCGGATTGTTTGAAGCATTGGAAGTGATTCTCAGGATAGTTGATTTGCCACCGGTGGAAGTGGGCGAGAAGGTGGCTACAATCGTGCAGCTTCCAGTAGGCAGGATCGTCGGTGTGAGGTTCGAGCAGGGATTCAATCCACCTGTGGCGACGGAGAACATCCCCGAATCTCCTCCGGTCAGGCCTATGGAACTTACTGCGAGATTCGCCGTACCTGTATTGGAAATCGTGAACTCCTGAGCAGGCGAGGTGCCGCCAACCAACACATCGCCAAAGTCGTGGCTTCCTGGAGCAGCAGAGATTAACGGAGTTACCCCTCTTCCGCTTAGCCCGATATCGAGAGTCGGATTGTTTGAAGCATTGGAAGTGATTCTCAAGATGGTTGATTTGCCTCCGGTGGAAGTGGGCGAGAAGGTGGCTACGACCGTGCAATTCCCATCGGGCAGGATCGTCGGTGTGAGGCTCGGGCAGGGATTCAATCCACCTGTGGCGACGGAGAACATCGCCGAATCTCCTCCGGTCAGGCCTATGGAACTTACTGCGAGATTCGCCGTACCTGTATTGGAAATCGTGAACTCCTGAGCAGGCGAGGTGCTGCCAACCAACACATCGCCAAAGTCGTAGCTTCCTGGAGCAGCAGAGATTAACGGAGTTACCCCTCTTCCGCTTAGCCCGATATCGAGGGTGGGGTTATCCGAGGCGTTGGACTCGATCCTCAGAGTTGTTGATTTGCCGCCGGTGGAGGTGGGTGAGAAGGTGGCTACAACCGTGCAATTTCCACTGGACAGGATCGTCGGTATGAGGCTCGGACACGGATTCGATCCACCTGTCGCCACGTTAAACATCCCCGAGTCTCCTCCGATCAGGCCTATGGAACTGACGACAAGGTTGGCTGTGCCTGTGTTGGAAATCGTAAACTCCTGGGCGAGCGAGGTAGCGCCAACCAATACATCGCCAAAATCGTATGAGTCGGGAGTCACCGAGATCAGAGGTAGAGCTTGGCAAACGTCAACCTCTGATAGGATTACGTCCGTCACTGTTACATCGGTTGTCCCTGTGTCAAGATACATCCAATCTTCTGTAATACTGGCTGTATCCTCGAACCCGAATGAATCAGACCCTGTGACATCTGTTATCCCTATCAAACTCGAAGGACAACCGGTAATATTGCCATAGGAATCAAGTTTCAATACCCATATATCTGCATTGCCTGTCCCAAAGGAATAAGAGCTTCCCGCAACAACATATCCGCCGTCAGAAGTCTCCTTAATCCCGCTGGCCCAGTCATCACTAACGCCACCATAGGTTTTCTGCCAGGCAATACTCCCGTCGCTGTTGAGCTTCAGAACCCAGGCGTCGTCCCCACCAGCTCCAAAGGAATACGTTTCCCCCGCGAGAATGTAACCGCCATCAGAAGTCTCCCGGATGGCAGCGACGTACTCGTCGTCTGAGCCGCCATAAGTCTTTTGCCAGTCAATTCCTCCGTCACTGGAGAGCTTCAATACCCAGATATCGCTGCTGCCGGCCCCGAACGAATCTGTATCCCCTGCCACAATGTAGCCGCCATCAGAAGTTTCCTGAATCGAACGGGCTTCGTCATAGCTCGAATCCCCATAGGTCCTTTGCCATTTAATACTTCCATCACTGTAGAGCTTCAAAATCCAGATGTCGCCACTGCCAGCCCCGAACGACTCTGTGTAACCCGCTACAAGATAGCCACCATCCGACGTTTGCTGGATTGAACGGGCTTCGTCATAACCTTCACCACCATAAGTTCTTTGCCAGTCAATGCTTCCATCGCTGAAGAGCTTCAGAACCCACGCGTCCATCGAGGATTCCCCGTACCAAATACCTCCTGCCAGGATATAACCGCCATCGTAGGTCTGCTGGATAGAGCTGACTTCGAATTCATCAGAGCTTTCTCCTTCATTATAATTTCTTTGCCAGTCAATGCTCCCATCACTGAAGAGCTTCAATACCCAGATATCGTAGCCGGTATACCCTGCCACAATGTAGCCGCCATCGTAGGTCTGCTGGATCGAATAAAAATAGGTATCGTTTGAGCCTTCGTAGGTCTTCTGCCAGTCGACGGTTCCGTCGCTGTTGAGCTTTAGAACCCAGGCCTCATAGAAGGATCGCCCGTCAAAAGCGATATCATGTCCCCCGCCGAGTTCAGCCCGAAGACCTCCTGCCAGGATATAGCCGCCGTCTGAGGTCTGCTGGACCGATTCGGTGTAATGATCTACAGACGGCCGGCTGTACGTTCGGCTCCAGGTATTGCCTACAGCACCCGATGACCCTGAAAGAGGAACGACTAGGGCGGGGGTATCGGGATCATCCGAATTCAGTGTGAGGGTTGCATTGAAAATGCCCCATGATAAGGGAGAAAAGGTTACGGAAACGCTACAGTCACTGCCGACGGAAATGGTAGGGGTTGTGCTTCCACAATCTGTCCCATCTCCACCAAAAGGTCTTCCGCGGGCAAGTATTACTATCTCTCCAACATCCAATGTGAAATTTGTAGTATCGGACAGGACCATACCTGTGATATGGAGGTCCTCTGTGCCCATGTTGAAGATCGTGAAGGTTTGTGGTGCCGAGGATGAACCCACGTCCATGTTACCAAAATAGTAGAATTTTGGAGATATCGAGATATCGGGGATCGACACCGTCGTAAAGGTCCAGGTATAATTAGTTGACAGATGGTTTCCAGCAAGATCCTTAACTCCGGTAGTAATCGTGGCCGTGTAGGTTGTGTTCAAGGCCAGGTTTGCCGGCGGTGTGAAAGTGGCAGTTCGGGCGCCAGAATCATAAGTTACTGTTCCCGTAACTCCGCCGTCCACCGTAAAAGTTGAAGTATCGATAGTTGAGGGATCCATTGCCTCGCTGAAGGTAGCGGTGATGGGGGTGTTTATCGGTACATTCGTAGCACCACCGCTCGGCGTGGTAGAACTAATGGTAGGCGGTGCAGCATCCCCAGTTAGTGGGGTTGCACTGGTTGTCGCTCCTGATGAGGTATTTCCTGCCCTGTCCGTAGCACACACCCGGTAATAATAGGTATCGTTGGTTAAAGGCGCATGGGTAAAGGAGGTGCCAGGCCCCGAGTAGATTTCCGTTCCGTCACCGCAAGAACCTGGTGGAATGCCGCCGCTGGCACTGGCAAAGACAAGGATATAGCTGCTGATCCCACTCGTGGCATCTGAAAACCCGGACCAGCTTAATAAAACCTGCTCATATCCAGGAGTCCCTGACAGAGTCCCGTCGTATGGAACAGTTTGGTCCAACACGATCGTATCGCTGTAAGCAGACGATTCGTTCCCTGCCCGGTCCCTAAACTTGACGTAGACCGTCTTGGTACCATCGCCGGAAATCAAAGACCAGGCCTTCCAAATGGCATAAGGCTCCCACCCTGAGTAGCTTGTGCCATCGTTAGAGAGCTCCATTTCTGCGCATCCACTTCCACCTCCGTCGTGACATGTGAGGTAGAGTGTGACAAAGGAGCTATTCGTATAAGCGTGACCGTGGTTGATCGATATCGACCCTGTGGGAGGGATGGTTTCACAAACAGGGACATCCGAAACCTTTGTATTCGAAACCGTTGCACTGCCGGCTTGGGGGATAATGGAAGTCTCATCACTGGTTCCCATGAAAGTGGTGGTCGTAATGTTTTGAGGGATGCCGGCAACGTCTGTCACCCCTATTAGGGAAGCAGGACAACCCGTCATGTTTCCATAGGAATCCAGCTTCAGCACCCAGATATCGCCATCCCTGGCACCGAACGAGTAAGTGCTTCCTCCAACGATGTACCCACCATCGGAAGTCTTCTGGATAGCGATAGGCCAATCATCGTCAGTGCCACCATAGGTCTTCTGCCAGGCAATACTTCCATCACTATTGAGCTTGAGGATCCAGATGTCGTAATAGCCTGCTCCAAAGGAATATGTTTCGGCTGCAACAATATAGCCGCCATCTGACGTCACCTGAATGGAATAAGGCCACTCATCTTCTGAGCCGCCATATGTCTTGGCCCACTCGACACTTCCATCGCTATTCAACTTTATGAGCAGGATATCTCCGTAGCCCGCTCCAAAGGAGTAGGTTGCTCCTGCGACGATAAATCCGTGATCCGGGGTCTCTTTAGCGTCATAACCCCAATCTCCATTTGAGCCCCCATAAGTGTTTCGCCATGCAAGCGATCCATCACTATTCAGCTTGAGAACCCATATGTCCGGGTCACCCGCCACGGTAGAGTTAGTATACCCCGCCGCGATATATCCGAGGTCTGAGGTTTCCTGGATGGACACGATCACGTCATAGTTTGTCCCAATTCCATAAGTGTACTGCCAGTTAATGCTGCCGTCGTCGTTCAGTTTTAAGATCCACGCGTCTGCACCTCCAAGACCGAAGGAATAGGTGTTTCCAGCGATGATGTACCTGTGGTCTGAAGTTTCGATCACAGAGCTTACCCAATCGTAATCTGAGCCGCCATAGCTCTTCTGCCATACCAGATCACCGCTCGGGTTCAACTTTAAAACGGAGATATCATAAGTTTCCGTGACAGGTGAGTAGCTCGTTCCCGCCAAAATATAATCACCCGTCGAAGTCTGCAAGACGAAATAATAATCATCATCATCACCGTTGATATTATAGGCTTTTTGCCACTCGATGGCTCCATCAGAGCCGAGTTTGAGAAGCCATGCATCATCACTGAGGGAGGCCGGAAAATAGCTGTATCCTCCCAAAATATAGCCCCCATCAATCGTTTGCTGGATAGAACCGACCGTATCATCCGGGTTGTGTCCAAAGATCTTTGACCATGAGATCCCTTGAGCCCCGGATGACCCTGAGAGGGGGACAGTCAATGTGGGTGTAGCCGGGTCGTTTGAGGTGATCGTGAAGCCTGTATTGAAGACGCCCGGCGTTGATTGAGGATTGAAGGTAATGGAAACAGTGCAGGAACTCCACGCCGAAATGGTGGGGTTCGTGCTTCCACACGCCGATCCTCCCCCTCCTGCATCCAATGAATAGTTGACGGGATCCGACAGCCCCATACCTGTGACATGCAGGTCTGACCCTCCTGTATTGGAAATGGTGAGTGTCTGAGGGGTAGAATACGCCCATTCGGTAACGTTGCCAAAATCCGAAGAAGAGGGATCGACTGAAATGTGTGGGAGGGTGGCAGGAGCCATCGCGTCCCTGTATAGGAGCAAGACTGGAAGCATGACTAAGAGGAGGATGACAAGAGGTTTAAGGATAGGTCGAATTGCACGAAACCTTTTCATACGAAAACCTCCTTGAGAACCATTTAGCGTTTTGAAAAGATTGAATCACTATCATTGCGAAGCCCAAAATCCTCCTTCCCTGAATCGCCTCCCGCGAAGGGATAAAAGATTGCGGGGAATTATTCATGCGGTGGAGGAGGCAACTGCGGAGGGAAAACATCCGTAACAGGGATCGTGAATGGAATCTGAACAGGGTTGCCGAAAAGCGGTCCAATAGACCCTTCGGCGCCTGTCAGGGGCGGAACTTCACCCAGGTCAATTGGGATAAATCTGGCCTTCGCCTCTTTCTCGTGCCGTAATGAATCCCTCCTTGTGATCGGTCTCGGAGACGTGGGCGGCGCATTGAGCTGAATGGTGCTGAAAAGGCCTGCCTGGATACAGACAAGCCTTTCCCTCATGAACGTGTTATATCCGCACACGATTCCCTCGTTTACGAAAATCTCTGTGATATTTCTATCGTAAAGAACCAAGAAGTCAGTACCCCTCACGCCGGCCACGGCATTGGGCGTCTGGATTTCAAAGCGACTGGTTTCCGGGGTGATGGAAATCCTCTTTACGGTCTCTTCGGGAACAGTGGCCTGGACCTTTCCCCTCGGGAGTCTGATCACAGCACTCCTTTTTCCTTCATCAGCGACATACTCGCTGATATCGATCCGGCTGCGCTGGCCAATCTTCAGCACGTTGTTGTCCACAAAGACGATCTCAGCCTTGGAGTCGCTCTTGGTCCGGATGATGTCTTTTAGGAAAACGGGGTCTCCTGCCTTAACAGGCGCCGCAGGAAGGACGCCGCCTCTGAGGACATCCACCTTTCCCTCGACAAGGGTGAATTTACCGATAGCGTCTGAAGCATCGGCCGATGGCGTTTGCCATAGAAGGAGCAGCAAACAAGACAGGCCGATCGTCAGGACAATCTTTTTGAATTCAACTGGCTTAGACATACTCTTCCTCCCCACAAAAACGCATAGCGCTGACCGTATGCGCTATGTGCGCTATGGTCTATGCGCCTTGCCTCTAAAAGGTATACTCGATGCCGACGGTATACGTATTTTGCCTGTAGTCATAAATTGGGATATTCGAATGAGCCGTCGTATGGGAATACTGGAGGCTGGCTTTCAGGCCCTTGAGAACTTCCCAGATCCCGCCCACAGAACCAAAATAGGTCCTGTCCTTTCTCTTTATCTCGAATGATTTGTTGTTGATGGTCACCGGGAAGAGGCTGTTGCCTTCCGTGTAGTTTTGGAAGAAGATGTCTCCTGAGGCTGTCAGGCTGACCCTTTCTGCCAATGGCACGAGGAGGCCGAGATTGAACTGGTTCCCCCGATTCCTCCAGTTCTTTCCCTCCGTGTTGTCTGTTGAGAATTCGTACTTTAAGGCCAGTGCCCCCTTCCCCCTGGAAAAGGGATGGATGTATCCGATCGAAGAGAGAATAAGATTGGCATCCCGGTTCTCATCACTGGTCACAGGAAATTCGAACATCCCCCTTTTTGCATATCCCGCAGAGACCTGTCCAATATGCCCAGGGGCTATCAGAAAATTGAAAGTGGGTCTTGCAGTGAGGACACTTTCGTACTCTTTCTCGTGCAACCAGATATTGCTATACGACACGGGAAGGGTGAGCGTTCCCTGTTGAAAACTGTAACCGGGGGTCAGTGAGACAGTGGGAGCAATGAGATTATAGCTTTTGAGATTGAAGTAAGTGATTGCGTAAAAATTGAACTGTCCATTCAGAAACCACGGGCCTTTCAAAAGGGGTTCATAATCGGCCCTGAGAGTCGTTATGACACCGCTGTCACTTTTCCCGGAGATGAGGACCCCTGGAACAGCCGAAGAAGGTTTGAGAACCACATTGTCATTGTACTGGTATGCCAGACCCGGCGTCAACCGCCAGGTCTTATGACCCTCGATCGTTTTTGAGAAGGCCTTTTCGTATTCAGTGGCAAAGGAGGCGAGGTCTGATGCAGGATCAATGGAGGTGATCGCCGTTAGGATCTCCTTTGCCTCGACAAACCTTCTCTCCTTCGCATAAGCGATCGCGATCTGAAAGTCAGCCTCCAGGGAAAGGGATGGGTCGACTTCCTTCGCTCTCTTGAACGCGTAGACTGCATCCCTGCACTTATCTTCCTTCAAGAGGATCAATCCCTTTAGAAAGGAGATCCTGGCGGGGGTCGCATTCTCCTTCTCAGCTTTTCCAACCCAATCCGTTGCCTCCTTGAGTTCACCGAGATGGTAAAGGGTCTCGATAAGCGGAGCGTATGCCTCCTTGATGGAAGGGCTCAGTTGAATCGCATCTTTGAAGTTCTTGATCGCCTCCTGACCCTCTCCCATCTCTTTCTGTGTCATCCCAAGATAGAAGGCGCAATCCGACGAGCCGGGGTATTCCCTCCGGGCTCTCGTCAGGAGTTCGAGGGCCTCCTCGTAATTTTCGGACCTAAATTCCTGTATGCCTCGTTCGACGAGGTCATCTGCCGCTTTGAGATTCGAAGCCAGGCCGAACAGGATGAAAACGAGGATGAATAAACTGAAATATGATCTCCGCAGGTTCATAGCGTCCCCTCAGGTCTGTTGGAATAGAGATGCGACCAAAAGTAGCAAGGTCAATGGACGTTCCAGTTTAAGTTCTATATTAATATCACATCGAGGTAACCAAAAGGTAACCAAAATCGGTTATCGAGAATTTTTAGAATATGTATAAAATGCTGAATTTATAGGATTATTTAAAATTGTCAGAAATGACCCCATCCATTTTTAAATTTTTTTTAACCTCCGGAATCTCAGGAAACCCACACCCTGAGGATGTGAGGGGTTGCTCCGTCAGCAAGACTGATGGGCCACCCGCCTTCTGCCGCTTCGCGTGATTACACCGATTGCAAGAGCAAGATTACACCGATTTTTAATCTTTCTCCGTATCTCCGTTTCATCTTTTCTGTGCCTTCTGCCCTCTGTCCTCTGTCCTCTGCCTTCTGCCCTCCGCCTTCTGCCTACTGCCTATTGCCTATTGCCTTCTGCTTCCTGCCTTCTGCTCTTAAAGGGTTCGCAGCTTTTCGATAATCTTATTGTAGAGGGCGGTTGTGACAGGGTCGGGTTTGCTCTTAAGACCTCTTTTGAGAACCCTTTGGCAATCCTCGTATACCCTCAGAGCTTCGTTCTGCATCCCTTTAGTGGAGTAAAGCACCATCAATCTTTGATACGATTCTTCCAGGAGGGGATCGGTTTCGATGGCCTTCCTATAGCAGGCGATTGCTTTTTTCCGAGCGCCCTGGGTTTCGTGGAGTTTGGCCACGTGATGAAGAAGATCGACATATTTTCTCCTCAGTTCAACCCTTTTCATGTCCGCCCACGGGGCATAGGAGTCTTCAGGAAGGAAATCTCCTTTATACATTTCCATGGCCTCGGTATAAAGAGAAAGGGCTGCCTTCAGGTCTCCTCCCCTCTCCCGTTCCTCTCCTTTCCTCAGAAGGGACAGGAAGAGATCAGCGTCCAACTGAACCAGTTCGCTGTTGAGAGAGACGAAAGTGTCATGAAGGTGGATATAGGAGGAACCGAATTCAGGGTCGATTTCAGGTTCCAGGGATTTGCGCAGTCGCCGGAGGGTCGTCTTGAAGTTCTTTTCCGCCGAAGCTGGCCTTTCATCAGGCCAGAGATCATCCATCAGGGTATCTTTCGAGAGCTTTTGCCCTCCGTGGGAGACAATGGCCTTCAAAAGCTCCTTGGGCTGGTTGCGATCCCACTCGGTCTCTTCCATCGGGCGGGAGCCGCGGCTAACCTGAAACCCCCCAAGAGTCTGGACATAGAGGCGGGGAACCGTAGATTGGCGGATCGTTCGCCTGATCTGCCAGGCCCTCTCCCGTATGCTCGGATCAGATTGGACTGAAAGCTCCTTCAGTTTTTCCTCGGTAATCGACGAATGGCGGGTAGACAAGAGGTGAGTGGCGTAGGGGACAGATTTCTGGACCTTCAATACAATGGCCAATATGCATACTTGTGCCAAATCATCCCGGCTCAGAAGGTAGAGGTGTTCGTACTTTTTCTCCTCTGCAATTCGGAAGCCCTCCATGAGAAGGGAAGCTGCCTCCCTGCTCTTTCCTTGATCCTCTTTCAAGAGGGCCGAAACGAACCGGATTTCCGCCAACGCGTAGTTGTCTGAAATGGCATCAAAATACTTCCAGGCTTCCTCAAGCTCCTTTTCAGCATCCTCATAATCCTTGAGATGATAGTGGATGAGGCCCATCAAGATTCTTAAGTTCTGCCGTTCGTACTGAGACCGGGCGCCCAGGGTAAAGGCCTCGATGGATTGCAGGGCAGCTTCCTTGGCCCTGGGGAAATCACGCTGATGGAGATAGATCAAGGCATGCAGTTTCAGGGACAGGCCTCTAAGAAATTCATTTTTAATGGATGTTGCGGCAGTGAGATAACGGTTTGCGATCTCCAGGGCCCCCTGAAATTCTCTCTGGCAGAGTTTCACATAACCCATGATTTCATAAACCCATGGGGTCATGGAGACCAAAGCGAAACGTTCAATTTCGATCTGAAGCTTTTCGGCCAGCACCTGGGATTTCATAAAACTCCCCTGGTAATTGGCCAGGATGCAATGGATCATCAACTGTCTTGCTCGAAGCTCAGGAGGGGCGTTGCCCTCGGTCAGCCTTTCAATTTTCGTTAAGGCTTGATTCGCCAGAGGGAACTCTCCGAGAAACGTCAGGCCCAGGGCAGAAAAGGTCAGGGCATATCCTTGAAGGGTCAAATCCTTTATCCTTCCGGAGATCAGGTAAGCATTCTGGCAGGCCCAGATCCCCTTCCGGATGTCTCCCTCTACCAAAATATGACCCGCTCCAATGCAATACCAGAGCATGGCGCTTTCATAGGAAAATTGATCCAGGTCCGGAGAAAGGAGGACGTCTTCTCCTTCCTTTATCAATGGGGCCAGGAAAGCCAGGTTCGTGCCTGTGTGAATGGACAAGTAAATCAACTGGGCGAGAGAGATCAGGACGCCTCGAAGGTGCTGCTGCTGTTTGAAAATGGCGTAGGCCCTCTCGATAGAGATCAGGCTTTCCCTTCCCACCGGATAGGGGCTGGTCATGGCCCGGTAGAAGAGAAGCCAGGGATTGTCGCGGACCACCTCCTGGGGAAGGACCCCGAGCCATCCGGCCAGGTCGGCCTTCCTTCCCATGCGCAGGAATTCCATTCCCAGAGGTTCGATGATCGAAATGGCCTGGGGATAGGCCTTTGCCTGAAGGAAGGAGTGCACTGCATTTTCCAGCTCATTCCGCTGTTCGAAAAGGTACCCTGCCTTCAGAGCCAAAAATCGTCGTTCTTCCACTCCAATGGTCGATTCGAATTTGGTCCTTAAGAAATCCCTGAAGAGCGGGTGATATTGAAATAGCCAGCCCCTCTTCTCATCTTGAATCGATTGGACGAAGAGGTTTTTCCTCACCAGTCCTCGAAGAATCTCCTCAGAGTCTCCCGTCCCGATGAGATCCTGCATGAACCCCGGCTCAATCAGACCAATGATGGAGGACTTCGTGAGAAAGCTCTGGACCTGGCTCGAAAGAGAAAAAAAGATCTCCTTGCCAAAATATTGGAAGACTTCTCTCTTAAATTGGGCAGGCATCTCCTGAGAAATATGTTTTTTCAGGGAGTTCCCCGGCATTCTGGCCAAGGCTTCGGATAGAAGAATGAGGCCACCGACCCATCCCTGGGTGGCAGAATGGATCCTTCTTATCTGCTCTTCGCTCAGGAGCAACCTTCGAGACCTCTTAAAGAAGTTTTTAATTTCTTCCTCGGTAAAGGCAAGATCCTCATTCGTCAGGATCAGGGCCTCTTGCCGGATCTTCAAATGTTGAAATCCGAAGGAGAGGGGAGGGATCTCCCGTGACAGAAGGATCAGGCGGATATGGGGAGGGGCGTCCTCAACAAGAACCTGGATGAGGTGAAAAGATGGCGAGTCAGGGGAAAGCCGCTCGAGGCCGTCCATGATCATGTGAATCGGATCTGCGAGTCGTTCAAAAATAGACCGAGCCCAGTCCCGGTAGAGGGGGATGTCTGGCCGCTGGTCTAAAGGTTCTGAAGGTTCTAACGGATGAGATAGAAGCTGGGAAAGGTCAATGCCTTTGAGAGCATGGCGAAGAGACTGAACGATCAGGCGGAAGAGATTGACGGGATCGGAGTCCTCGGGACCAAGGTTCATCCAGGCCGAAGGGATCGTGGATGTCTTGACGTAGAAAGAGGCGAGGGTTGATTTCCCCTGAGCGGCCTGCCCGAGGATGAGAATGAGCTTCTTGTCCCTGTTTTTCTCGAGAAGCTCGAGCAGACGTCGCCTGTACAAAAGCTGGGGCAAATGGGGCGGCGTCATCTTCAAGATATTGATGGACGATTTCACGTGAACCCCCCGACTTCCAGCCGTCCTGAAATCTTGCCATGGTACTATACCAGCATTACAGCCCATGATCAAGGGAAAAGCGAGTTCCAGCCAGGTCGGGGATCGATATTTTTGTCTTGCTTTTATTGCCGCTTTATAATACCCTGTTGGCGATTTGGTATGGAAACACCATCGGGGAGAAAAGGGCGCCACCAGAGAGGCCTTCCAAGGCGTGAAGGGCAGGACCAGAAACGGTCTGCCCTTGCGGTATGGATCCAGAAGCCCCTTGTCCACTATCTGCTCCTCATCTCCCTTGGCCTCATTATCTATTCCAATACCTTCCACGTTCCCTTCCAATGGGACGAAGATAAGTTCATAGCGAGAAACCCCTTTGTCCAGAACCTCCGGTCTTTCTTCGATGGATCCGGTCCCAAGGGCCATGGGCTTTATTGGGCCTTTCGGAACCGCTATGTAGGTTTTCTGTCCTTTGCCGCGAACTATCGGCTCCACGGGGTCGAGGTAGTCGGTTATCACATTGTGAACGTGGCGATTCACCTCATCAATGCGGTGCTCGTCTACCTTCTGGTTCAACTGATGTTTAGAACCCCTCTTTTGAGACGTTCTCAATTCGCCACTCGGGGAAATCTCATCGCCCTATTTTCGGGCTTGCTCTTTGCTTCCCATCCGGTTCAGACCGAGGCTGTCACCTATATCTTCCAGAGGCTCGCTTCGCTGGTGAGCCTTTTCTATCTTCTGTCCATCGTGTTGTATATCCAGTCGAGGATCTCGGAGAGGGCCGGGCCGAAATACGTGTGTTACGGTCTTTCTCTCGTTTCCTGTCTCATTGCCATGAAGACAAAGGAGAATGCTTTCACACTCCCTTTCACAATAGCCCTTCTTGAGATCCTCTTTTGCCAGGGCCCCCTCAAAAAGAGGCTACTCTTCCTTATCCCTTTTCTCCTCACATCGCTCATCATCCCCCTGACGATCATCGGGATTGGCAAACCTCTGAACGAAATGATCACCCGAATGAACCCTTCCGTATTTGGCTATCGGAAGATAGAGAAATGGGAATACCTTTACACGCAGTTCCGGGTAGTGGTCACCTATCTGAGACTTCTCGTCTTCCCCGTTTCACAGAATTTTTCTTATGATTACCCGGTTTATCAAACCTTTTTGCGTCCCGAAGTGATCGCCTCTTTTATCTTCCTCAGCCTTCTCTTCCTTCTTGCCATCTATCTCATCTATCGCTCCAGGCGCGGGGAACCGATCTTCCGGCTGATCGGATTTGGAATCCTATGGTTCTTCATGACCCTTTCCATCGAATCGGGCATCATCCCCATTGCGATGGTGATTAACGAATACCGGCTTTATCTGCCTTCTGTAGGTTCTTTTATAGCGGTTGCCTCAGGAGCGTCCCTTTTCGTAAGAAGGTTGGATTCAAAGCAGGCAGAATCCGTTTTCCGTTGGTTTGCTCTTCTGATAATCTTCATCTTCTCCCTGGCTACTTATTCGAGGAATATGATCTGGGGAGATGGTGTTCGATTATGGGAGGATACCGTCAGCAAGAGCCCACGGAAGTGTCAGCCTCTTATCAATCTTGGTTGGGCCTATGAGCAAAAGGGGCAGATAGAGGAAACGATAAGAACGTATGAGGCCGCTTTGAGGCTTTGTCCCGGGAGATCCGAATTGTATACCAGTCTCGGCTCTCTCTATGCCAGACAGAATCGATTTGAAGAAGCCGTTTCGTCACTGGAAAGGGCGGTCCGACTCAACCCGGATTTCGGACTGACCTACATCATCCTCGGGACGGTCTATGGAAAGATGGAAAAGCTCGACGGGGCGATTTCGGCTTTTCAGAAGGCTCTTCGACTCCAGTTCGATGCGGCAGAAACCCATCATAAGCTTGGCCTTATCTATGAAAAACAGAAACGGCCAGATGAGGCCATTCAGTCGTTTAGGGAGGCCATCGCGTTGGCTCCGGCTGATCCTGAACCTCACTACCATCTGGGTTTGGGCTATATGCGCAAGGGGCGATACGAAGAGGCGGTGAGGGCTTTTCAGGATGCCATCAGGAGGAGACCAAACTTTGTGGATGCCCACAATGACCTTGGAGTGGTCTTTGCAATACAAGGGAAGTTCGAGGCCGCAATGGACCAATTCCGCCTGGTCCTTCGAATCCAACCGCAAAATAGCATGGCAAGGGCGAATTTTGCCAAGGCGCAAAATGAAATGAGACGGAGAACCGAGGAAAGCAGTAGGAAGTAGACAGAAAGCAGAAAGCAGAAGGCAGTAGGCAGAAGGCGGTAGGCAGAAGGCACAGAAAAGATGAAACGGAGATACGGAGAAAGATTTAAAATCGGTGTAATCACGCGAAGCGGCAGAAGGCAGCAGGAAAGGGACGGAGATGGGACACGGATCAGGGGCACCCCTAAGCGATGGATAAAGCAAGACACGTCTTGATCCTCAATCGGCGCTGCATCAGACACCCGGAAAGGGGAGGAGCTGAAATCTACACCTTTGAGCTTGCAAAGGCGCTTACGGGGCGGGGGATTGACGTCGAATGGTTTTCTTCGAGACCAGCATCTTTGGGAGAGGAAGAACAGATCGGAGGTGTCAAATTTGTCAGAAAGGGGAATGAATTCACGAGCCATGTTCATGGCCTTCTTTATGCCCGAAAGAAAAGGAACTGGCTCATCATCGATGAGTTTAACGGAATCGGGTTTTTTACGTTTCTCCTCCCTCGCTCCATCCTGCTTGTCCACCAGCTCTACGGTGAGCTCTGGAGGGCGGCCTTCGGCAGATGGGGTTCTCTCTTTTGGGGGATCGAGAAGCTCTTGCTTCGGCGATACCGGAGAAGACCTGCGATGACAGTCTCTCCGTCCACGGCCGGAGATCTCCGGGAAATCGGGTTTGGAGACGTCACCACGATTCCAAATGGCCTTGAGATCGAACCTGTTAAGGAGATCCCTGAAAAGGAGGACTCTCTGACCCTTGCTTATCTCGGCCGGCTGAAGAAGACCAAAAACCCTGAAGGGGCGATCGAGGCCTTTCTCACCATCAGAAAGGACGTGAGAAATGCGCAGCTCTGGATCCTCGGGGAGGGTCCTCTCGATGGAGAACTGAAGCGAAGGTACTCATCGGAAAAGGGGGTCCGATTTTTCGGATATGTCGGGGAGCGTGAAAAATTTGAAAGATTGAAGAAGGCCCACTTCCTCGTCATTCCCAGCATCCGGGAGGGATGGGGGCAGGTGGTGATTCAGGCCAATGCGATGGGGACCCCTGCTGTGGGAGCAGATGTCAGAGGACTGAGGGACAGCATCAGGGATGGGAGAACAGGGATCCTGGCCAAAGACAGCCGGGAGATGGCTCAAGAGATGTTGAGGATATGGCGTGATCGCAGGGCTTACGGCGAAATGTGTCGGGCATCCATAGAATGGGCGAGCCATTTTTCATGGCAGAAAACAGGGGAAGACTTCATCTCCTTTCTGGAAAGCAGGTCCTACCTGTGGACATGATCATTGTCATTCCAACGTTTAATGAAGCAGACTCCATCGAGAAGGTGCTGGAAAGAACCGTGAAGGCGGTTGAAGGAGACGTTCTCGTCATTGATGACCATTCGACGGACGGAACGAAGGAGATTGTCGAAAGATTCCTCCGGCGGGGGAGAACGTTCCTGATTGAGCGGCCTTCGAAGCTCGGGCTGGGAACTGCCTACGTCGAGGGTTTCCACTGGGGCCTTGCAAGAGGCTACCATCTCTTCGTCGAGATGGATGCCGACCTGTCCCACGATCCGGCGATCCTCCCGGACTTTCGCAAGAAGATCGAAGAAGGCTTTGACATGGTGATTGGTTCAAGGTACGTCGACCAGAAAATCCGCGTGGTGGGATGGGATTTCAGGAGGCTCCTGCTATCGAGATGGGGCAATTTTTATATCCGGAGGCTGACTCCTTTAAAGCATTTTACGGATGTGACTTCCGGGTTCCGGTGTTATACGAGAAACGCACTGGAGCGTGTCGATCTCAACAGTATCCGATCGAACGGCTACGCCTTTCAGATTGAGATGGTCTACAGGGGGTTTCAGGCCGGGCTCAGGATTGCAGAGATACCGATCATCTTCTACGAACGGGATGGCGGCGTTTCGAAGATGGGAGGGGGCGATATTCGGGAAGCATTCTTTCTGCCCTTCCGTTTAAGGCTGGACAGGGCCCTGAAAGGCAGATGACATTGTTTCATTTCACCGCAGAGACCCGGGAAAGGCGGAGACGGAAGGATGGTTGAACCCGATTCGGTGATCGCGATTCTTCCGGTGCATAATCGAGTTGAGGAATTGAGAACTTGCCTCCAAGCGTTGCTGAAGCTCCACGGCCCGGGACTGAGGCTTGTTGTGGTGGATGACGGCTCAACAGAGGATACCCATGGTGTTGTCAAGGAATTGGAACAGAGATTCACGAAGGGAAATGACCTATTGGAGTACATACGATACGATCGCAATTACGGCGCTGAAAAAGCGATGAACCTGGCCCTGACGCAGTTATACAAGGAAGAAGACTATATTCTCAAGATCGACAGCGATACCGAGATTCTTGATCCCTTCGCGCTGAAAAAGATGGTAGACTTCCTGAAAGGACGTCCAGAGATCGGCATCCTGGGACCTAAGATGATCGTTCCGGGAAGTAAGGAGCAAGGAGGGGCCGTCTCCTGGATCAAGCTCCTGGGCACCCTTAGAAATATCGATAAGGGGGAACCTTCGGAAGTCGACCTGGTCAATGGCGGTTTTGTCATCATTCGGAAGGAACTGTACAGGAGGCTGAAGACGATCTGGAGCAATATCCTGGTGCGGGGATGGAACGAACTGGATCTGTCTGAGAGGGCAAGGGCGGTTGGATATAAGACCTACCACTACCCCCATGCGACCATCCTCCACTGGCTTAGGACCACGGCCAGCAAGGGGGAAGAGGAACACTATTACGATCTTCGAAACCTGCTCCTTCTCAACTGGAAATACGGGTCAAGCCTGAGCAAGATCATGAATTTTGTCGTTCTCCTTCTCCCGCGCCTCGGATACTGGTTCGTTTTCCGGACCCACTTCGACCCCTCTCCTCTGGCAGCGGCCCTTCGCGATTTTGTGCTGTTGCGAAAGGACTATTCCAATGAATTCCATCCCTCCCGGAGCGGAGTCGCAGTCGTATGAGAATCCTTCACCTGATCTATGATCACGCAGGCAACCCGTGGATCGGAGGGGGAGGTTCGATCCGGGCCCTCGAGATTTACCGCCGGCTCGCGGGGCGGCATGACATCACCATGGTATGCGGTAAATATCCCGGTGCCAGGGACTACAGAGAAGGAAGCCTCGATGTCCGATTCGTCGGGTCAGGGAGGAATCATTATCCATGGAGCATTCTGTTCTATATCTGGGGTGCAATCGGATTCTTGAGAGCGCACAGGAACTCCTTTGATGTCATGGTGGAGGATTTCTCCCCTGCCTGGCCCCTCTTTTCCTTCCTCTGGTTCAAGAGGGGGATCCTCCAGATCCATCAAATGGAGGGGCTCCATCATCTCAAGAAACACTCTTTCCTGGGCATTCCTCTCATCCTCCTCGAAGCAATCTATCCAAAAATGTGGAAAGAGACGATTGCGATCTCAGAGGTTTGTCGGAAGAGACTTGGGCCGAGGGGCCGTGTGAATATCATTACGAATGGGGTCTCGCCCGATCTGGTTAGGCTAGAATCGAAAGAGGAGAATTATATTCTTTTCCTCGGGAGACTCGACCTTTACCAGAAAGGACTGGATACGCTGAAGAAGGCTCTTCCCTTCCTGGGAAAGGGAGTAACGGTTTTGATTGCTGGTAGTGGCAAGGACAGAAGGAAGATCGAGAAGCTGTTTGAAGTACCGCTGCGGGACGGATCTGTTCAAATGGTAGGCCATATTGCCGGAGAGCCGAAGAATAACGTGCTGAGGAGTTGCAAGTACGTTGTTATCCCCTCTCGGTTCGAAGGGCAGCCCATTGTTCTTCTCGAGTCCGCTGCTGCCGGGAAACCTGTCGTGGTCAGCGATCTACCGGAGTTGCGGTTCGCCGTGGAAGCCGGGTTCGGGATCTCCTTCAGAACGGGAGTCGCCAGTGAGTTGGCAGAGAAGATGATCCTGCTCCTGGAAGATGAGTCCAGGAGAAAGAGGATGGGAGAGGCCGGCAAAGAGTACGCGAGGCAACTCACCTGGGACCGAATCGCAGAGGAATATGAGATGGTGTTGGTAAGAGTCGGTAACAAAGGGATTGGAAAAGGGTAGGCAGGTCATGAGCCACTGGATATTTTTTCCAATCTTCAATCCCCCGTTCATTCTCCGCCCATCCCCCCGATGTTGACTTTCCGCCCGTACGGGTTACAATTCATTCGGCCTGTTTTGAAGAAGTCCTGCGAGGACGCGACGGAAGAGGTCGAAAGAGCGGATTCAAATGACGGGCATGCCGGGGGATCGATTTTGTGAGGGGTGAAATGGCTAACGGGTTGCTTCAGGTTAAGGTAATGGGTATCGTGATGGATTCAAAGGCCTCGAATCCGGTAGTCGTCCTGGTGGATCTTGCTGGAGAGAAGGCTCTCCCCATCTGGATTGGGGCGTTTGAGGCGGACGCGATATCACGAGGACTTGAGGAGGTGGTGACCCTTCGGCCGATGACGCATGATCTCATGAAGCAGATCCTCGATACTTTTCATGTCTCTCTCAATCGAGTCGTGATCAATGATCTCAAGGAGAGCACGTTTTACGCCAATCTCTACCTGAACGTTGACGGGGAGGAGCTCGTCGTCGACAGCCGTCCGAGTGATGCCATCGCTCTCGCGGTGAGGGCAAAGGCTCCTATTTTTGTTGCGGATTCGGTTCTGGAGGCCACGAAAGACCTCGGGCTCGTGGCTGCGAACCTGATGGATGAGCAGGATGAGCTGAAGACGATCATCGAGACCATGAAACCCGAAGACTTCGGAAAATACAAAATGTAAAAGATCCGGAATGATGGAGTGCTGGAATATTGGAATAATGGGGACTAACCGAAAGAAACCTCACCCTAAAATTCTTCAAATCCAAGTATCGCAATCTTGATCGTTTCATAGAAGTCTTGATTTGTTACCCTGAATCCAGCCGTAGGCAGGATGTCAGGGTCTTCCTTTTTCTATTCCCTCCGCGTTTAGCAATATTCCAACATTCCACTTTTCCAACATTCCGGTACTCCAATAGTTCATTCTTCGGGTCTTCCAGGATTTGGGTCGTTTGTCCCATTATTCCAATATTCCAGCATTCCAGTATTCCAAGATTTTAGATGTGGCTGGGGCTTAGGGTTTGTTCCATTCTTGCATCTTTTGCCTGATCGAGGGCAGAGCGGCCTGAGCAGCCTTCATCCCCTCTTCGATACACTTTTTCTTCTGAGTGAAATCCATCATCCTGATCTCCCCCACCTGAGGTTCGATAAGAACATCGGACCCCTGTTTTTTATACTTGAGCAATTCCTTCCCCATAATGTCGACGGATTGCAGGATAACGTCGATGACCGAATTGATCTGAACATTCCTCACATCCTTGCTGATATCCACGGCAATGACGATATCGGCCCCTTTCTGGCGGGCAATCTCGATGGGGAGGTTGTTGGTCACCCCTCCGTCCACCAGCAGCATCCCTGAAATCTTAACAGGAACGAAGATACCCGGAATGGAGGAGCTTGCCCTGACGGCTCTGGCAATGGATCCCGTTTCAAGGGTGATCATCTTACCTGTGTAGAGATCGGTTGCCACTGGGTAGAGAGGCAGCTTGAGATCTTCCAGATTTTTCACCTTCAATGTTGTCTCAAGGAATTCTTCCAGCTTTTTCCCCTGAACAGGTCCCATCCTTGAATAGATGAGGGAGAAGTCGAAGATGTCCTCCTCCCGAATCTTGTAAGCGATCCACTCGAGTTGAAAGCTATCCCTTTCAGAGGCGTAAATGGCCCCTACCAGAGACCCCACACTCGTTCCTACGATCATGTCGATTGGGACCTTCTCCTTTTCGAGAACCCGGATCACCCCTACATGGGCAAAACCCCGTGCAGATCCGCCCCCCAGGACCAGAGCAACCCTTGGGACGCGTTTCGGGGGAGGTTCCATTTTGACCGTTTCCGGAGTTGGCGACCTCAGGGTCTGACAGGAGAGGCAAAAGACAAAGACCATGGGGAAAAAAAAACGAGAAAATCTTTTCATGGCAGAATGGACCTCCGGGCATCTTGCTCCACCTGCTTCATCTCCCGATGAAGTGTGCAGGTGCAGGACAAACAATTTTGTTCTCATTTTTGGCAAAATGTCAAGCATCTACTGAGAAACGTTTGAAACAGACTTTTCAGTAGATAATCAGTTAGTATTTGAAAGTCAATGGGTTACGAAAATGCAACCCATTGATTCGCTTTTTGGCATGTCTTTTGCTGTTAATTCAATTAAAATCAGAACAAATGGAGGTAAGTCCATGTTTTTGAGAGAAAACGATTCGGTTTTGACCACGGAAGAGGCAATTGGGTATCTGAAAATCTCCAAACCCACATTTCTGAAGTACGTCCACCTCGGAAGGATCAGGGCCATCAAGGCCGGAAAGGGTTGGAGGGTCCTCGAATCTGAATTGACCCGGTTTCTCCGGGGCGAAGTGGCCTAATGCTGAAGAGAATCAGAAAAAGCATAACCATAAAGTGGGTGGCTTTCTCCATCTTGCTGAGCATCCTTCCATTGACAATCGCGGGCCTCAGCATCATTCGGATCTTCCAGCAGGATCTTAAGAAATCGATTATTGAGGTTGAAAAAGAAAACGCCAACCGGGTGAAGGAGAGAACGGAAGCTTTTTTTGAGAGGGTCACGGGTAGCCTCCTTTACTTCGCAAGGGATGAGAATATCCACCGGGGCGACATTGCCCACCGCAGGGCCCATTTTGAGGATTTTCTGTACCAGAGCGAGTACCTTGAAGAACTGGCGCTGTTGGATAAAAACGGCCTTGAGACCCTCAGGGTCTCAAAGCACTCCCTCGTCCGCCTCTCCGATCTCGGGGACAGGTCAGGAAGCGAGTCGTTCCGGGTCGCATCTAAGGGACAGATCCATTATGGAGATTTCTATCTAACGAACGATGTCGTTCCCACCCTCGTGATTTCCATTCCAGTTGAAAGGAAGAAGGGGCCATCAGGGGAAGTCCTATGTGCCATGGTCCATCTCCGATATCTTTGGAATTTACTTCCCCAGACCCAGATCGGCAAGCAAGGGTCAACCTATGTCGTTGACAGAAGAGGGGAACTGGTCGCTCATCCAGATACCCGGCTCGTCTTGTTGAGAAAAGATTTGAGACATCTTCCCATGGTGTCGGAGGTTGTGAATGGAAAAGAAGGAAACCTGGAATTTGAGCATCCGGAGGGAGGAAAGTACCTGGCTGTCTACAAACCCATCCGGGGCCTCGGTTGGGGCACTGTGGTCCAGATTCCGGTGGAAGAAGCTTACGAACCTCTGCAGAGGGTTGCCAATACCGCTTTGAAATGGATGTTCGTGGCTCTGATCATCGCGGTCGCCTTTAGCCTTTTCCTTGCGAGAAAATGGACTCTTCCCATCAAGCGATTATCCGCTCAAATGGTCGAGGTCTCGAAGGGAAACTTGGATGTTCATATTGAGACGACAACAAGGGACGAGTTTGGACTTCTGACAGGGTCGTTCAATCAGATGATTCGGGACCTCAATCAATCTCATAAGGCTCTGAAAGAAGCCGAAGAGAAATACAGGAGGATTTTCGAAAACTCGAAGGATATGGTTTTCATCACCTCGGTAGATGGGCAGTTCTTTGAGGTGAACAGAGCGGGAGTGGAGTTGCTCGGATACACCCGCCGCGAAGAACTGCAAGGTCTGACGGCAAGGGATACGTACCTTGACCCCGAAGATCGGAAGCGGTTTCAGGAGGAGATGGCCAGAGAGGGATTTGTAAAAGATTTTGAGGTCAAGCTGAAAACGAAGGACCGAGGGATTCTGGATTGCCTGATCACTGCAACCGTGAGAAAGGATGAGGAAGGCAAGATCGTCGGGTACGAGGGAATCATCAAGAACATCTCGGATCGGAAAAGGATGGAGGAGGAACTCTTCCAGAGAACCCGTGAACTTCAGACCCTGTACGACCTGAGCGTGCTGGTCAATCAGAGTCTGGACCTGAATGAGATTCTGTCTAAGGCACTCGATCGAGCACTCGCACTCACGGGTTTTGAAATGGGAACGGTTCATCTCCTTGACAAGGATAATGAGACCCTGGAACTGAAATTGGAAAAGGGGCACACACCCAGTATCACTGAGCATGTGAAGGTTCTTAAGGTGGGGGAGGGAGTCTGCGGAAAGGTCGTCAAGCTGAAAAGGCCATTGATCCTTTCCATTAATGAATATCCGACCTCACAACTGATCCCCCTGCTCGAAAAGGAAGGGATTCGTACCTTTGCAGGCATTCCTCTCGTGGCGAAAGAAAAGGCCATCGGCTCCATCACCCTTATGAGCCGAAGCTCCCATAGCCTTACGGAAAGGGAGATCAGTTTGCTGGAGAACATCGGGATGCAGATCGGACTGGCTCTCGAGAATGCCAAACTTTTCTCAGCGGTGGCCAGGGGAAAGTCGGAATGGGAGACCACCTTTGACGCAGTGACAGACCTCATAACGATCCGGGACAGGGAATATCGAATCCTCCGGGCGAATAAGGCCGCGTTTAAACGATATGGATTGGCGCCCAGAGCGATCATCGGGAGGAAGTGTTACGAAACCCTCCATCATCGAGACATCCCTTGCGAAGGATGTTATGTTTCGGAAACGCTACGGACGCGGAAAGCCGCATCGGGAGAAAGGGAGAGCAAATATTTAAACGGCGTGTTCCACTACTTTACCTTTCCCGTGTGGAATGAAGGGGGGGAGTTCATTGCTGTGGTTGACCTCGCCAGGGAGATCACGGAACAAAAGCGGCTGGAAGTGGAAAAGGAGGTTGTCAACAACATTAACCGGATCCTGGCTTCCAGTCTCGATATGCGGCAGGTGATCCCGTCCGTTCACTCAGAGCTGAAGAGGGTGTTAAACTCCGAAAGAATGACCATCACTCTTTCGGATAGAGAAGGGAAAGGGTTCCGGTATTTCGCCCCTGAAGAGGACGAGGATGCTGAAGGGAGAGGAACGGATACGATCTTCCCTTCAGCGGATACCCCTTTCGAACAGGTGGTCTGCACAGGGAAGCCGATCCTTATGCCGGACACAGAGAAGGGCGACACCTGGACGAATCAAGCACTGCGGAGGGAGGGAATTCGATCTCACCTTGTTTTCCCGTTGGAGTATCAGGGAAGGGTCATCGGGACGATCAACTTTGGAAGCGGGACAATAAACCACTTCTCGGAAGCCGATATCCGCTTTCTCTATCAGGTTGCGACAGGCCTCGCGATTTCGATTGAGAATTCCCTACTCCTCGACGAGATCAAGGGATCGGAAGAGCGATACAGAACCGTGGTCGAGAACGCCCATGATGGGGTCGGTGTGATTGGAGATGATTTCCGGTTTCGATACGCCAATCAGAGGTTGGCAGAGATTTACCTCTACTCGAGAGAAGAGCTGATCGGGATGGATTTTCGAAATCTTCTCGACGAGGAGAGCAGGCGACTCGTGGCGGATCGGTACGTCCGGAGGCAAAAGGGAGACGAGGTCCCTTCTCGTTATGAATTCAATATCGTTCGAAAAGATAGGGAGATCAGGAACGTGGAGATCAGTTCCTCCATGGTGAATGATTCCAAGGGGAATGTGAACACAATCTCCTTCATCAAGGATATCACCGAGAAGAAGAGGTTGGAAGAGAAGTTTCTGCAGACTGAAAAACTTCGTGCCCTGGGTGAGATGGCCAGTGGCGTGGCCCACGATTTTAACAATTCGCTGGCTGTCATTCTTGGAAACGCCCAGTTGATGCTGTATACGGTCAAGGATGAGGAAGTTCGAAAGGCGCTTCGGACCGTTGAGAAGGTGGCCCAGGATAGCGCCCATACGGTGAAGCAGCTTCAAGAATTCACGAGGACGAAGAGACAGAAGGAGCTTTTTAGCGTGGACATAAACGCGATCATCCAGGATGCGGTCGAGATGACGAGGCCACGATGGAAGGATGAGATCCAGCGGAGGGGGCGCCAAATTGAAATCGCACTCGACCTGGGTAAGATTTCTCCCGTTTCGGGAAATGATTCTGAACTCAGGGAAGTCATGACGAACGTGGTCTTCAATGCCATCGAGGCGATGCCCGAGGGAGGGAAGATCGATCTCCGTTCCTCCCAGAAAGAGAAAAGGGTCTCGGTCGAGATCTCCGACACAGGCGTCGGGATGACCGAAGAGGTGAAGAAGAAGATTTTTGAACCCTTTTTCACCACCAAACCGTTCAGCAACACCGGGCTTGGATTGAGCATGTCTTATGGGATCATCAACAGGCTTGGAGGGGAGATCGATGTCCAGAGCAAGGCCGGAAAGGGAACCACATTTACCATAACCCTGCCCGTTCACCTGGGCGAAAGCGGCGAGATACCCCCACCCCCACTCGCCCAATGCCGGGAGAAGGCCCGGATTCTCGTGATCGATGACGACGGCAGACATGTCCTTGGAGGCTAAGATGACAACGAGGGTGGTGGCCATTTTGTTTTCAATTTGGCTCCTTGGTATGCTTCACCCACCGGCGGCGAGTGCCGAGGTAGAAGTCTTCTTCGCTCCTGAAGGAGAGATGAAGAATGCCATTCTTGCTGAGATCGATTCGAGCCGCGAAACCATCGACGTCGCGGTCCACGAAATCGCATCTCTCGAACTCGCCCAGGCCTTAGCGAAGGCAAAGCAGCGGGGCGCGAAGGTAAGAGTGATCACCGATGGAAAACAGGCCAGGCTGAAGTCTTCCCGGATCACCTACCTGGTGACCCAGGGCGTTCTTGTGAAGGTCCTGAAAGGGAAGGAGAAGGGAGTGATGAACCACCGGTTTGCCATCTTCGACGGGAAGAAGGTCGTGACCGGTTCGTTTAACTGGTCAGAGGAGTCTGAAAAACTGAACTATGAGAATATGGTTGTTCTCAACGATAAAGAAGCAGTGGTCTCATTTCAGGATGAGTTCGATCGTCTGTGGCGAGAAAAGAGAATTATTAAATAATCAATAATCAATGGTCAATGACCATTGCCTATTGACCATCGCCCATTGATCATCGCCCATTGCCTATTCCCCATTGATCTTTTGCCTTAATCTCATGTTTGACGGAGCGGCGCAAAAACGCAACAGCAGAACGACATCCGATTGGTCTTTTGCTATTGATTACTGTTTCCCGTTCAGTGCTTATTGTCCATTGATCATTGCTCATTCATTCTTCAATTCTTGCCTCTTCAGAAAAATCCTCTTGACTCTCTCCCCACTATTTGATAAATATTACCTGGATTGGTTATTTCTATTCTAAACCCAAAAAGGAGGGGAAAGTATGAAGAAGCCGTGGATTACAGGGATGTTGGTTTTTGTTTCTTTAATGGCAGGGTCAGCCTTTTGCGCGGAACCCATCAAGCTGGGGATGTCCACCTGGTTAGGATATGCTCCCTTGTACCTTGCCAAGGAGAAGGGGTTTTTTCAGAAGCAGGGTGTTGAAGTCGAGATCGTGGTTATCGAAAGTCCTGCAGACCGGAGGGCAGCCTTCGCGGCGGATAAGATTCAGGGCATGGCCACCACCGTGGATACCCATGTCATGACAGCAGCTGCTGAAAATCCGATTCCAGTGAAACAGGTCTTAGCCCTTGACGATTCCCACGGCGGGGATGGGATGGTGGCAAAGAAAGAGATCAAGACCATCAAGGATCTTAAGGGGAAAACCGTGGCTGCTCAACTGGGCGCAGGGGCAAGCTACTTCTGGCTCAATTATGTTCTGGCTCAAAATGGGATGAAGCTTACGGATCTCAAGGCGATCGACATGAAGGCAGGTGACGCAGGCTCGGCATTTGTGGCAGGCAAGGTCGATGCGGCCGTGACTTGGGAGCCGTGGCTTTCCAGGGCAAAAGAGACCCCCTTTGGCCATGTCCTTCTTTCGAGCGACAAGACGCCTGGAATCATCGTTGACTCCTTAGCTTTCAAGCCCGCTTTTATCAAGAACCAGGGAGCAGACGTCAAGAAGATCGTGGCCGGGTGGTACGAAGCCGTTGAATTTGCTGAAAAGAATCCCAGTGAAGCCGATGCGATTATGGCCAAGTTCACGGGCCAGAAACCTGAAGAATTCACCAAAGAAAAGTCAGGCGTTCGGTTCTACGGGGTGACAGAGAATAAAGAGTACTTTGGAACCCCGCAGAAGCCGGGTCTCCTCTATAAAGTGACCCAAAGAGCTTCGGACCTCTGGTTTGAACTGAAATTGATCAAAACAAAATCCAAAGCCGCTGATCTGATCGATGGATCACTCCTATAAACGATGAAAGAGAAAAAGGAACACCGCCGGGATGGGGCTCCCGGACAGAATTGGGATTTCTTAACGCCCAGGGAGCCCATCCCCAAAGGTCTCTACCTCATTCTTACCTTTGGCAGTTTTGCTTTTTTTCTCGTCATCTGGTCCCTTCTTACTTATGGAGGATTGATCGATCCGTTGTTCCTCCCTTCTCCGGGGAGAGTCTTCCAGGCGGGATGGGACCTCTTTGTCGAATTCCAATTCACCACGGACATCCTCAATAGTGTTTACCGGGTGATGATCGGATTCATCGTAGCAGCCTTGATCGGTGTTCCCATCGGTTTGATCATGGGGACATTCAAGGCCGCAGAGGCCATCACAGAGCCCGTTGTCGGTTTTATTCGCTACATGCCTGCCTCTGCATTCATTCCTCTTTTTATCCTCTGGCTTGGTATTGGAGACATTGAAAAGATTGCGATCATCTTTGTTGGCAGTTTCTTTCAGCTCGTCCTGATGGTGGCCGTTGTGGCCAAGAACGTTCACAAGGATATGCTCGAAACCGCCTACACCTTGGGCGCCAAGCGATTCCAGGTCATCCGGAAGGTCTTGCTTCCGGCAAGCCTTCCGGGAATTGTGGACACTTTGAGAATCATCGTAGGATGGGCATGGACCTATATCATTGTGGCGGAACTTGTGGCCTCCGCCTCAGGAATTGGGTACATGATCATCAGTTCTCAGAGGATGCTCCGGACCGGGAACATCATTTTTGGGATCCTTACAATCGGGATGTTGGGCCTCATCACTGACTACTTTTTCAAGTGGCTTTATAACAAATTGTTCCCTTGGGTAGAGTAGAATTGGAAACGCCGGTTAAACTCCATATTCATCATGTGTCAAAAACATATCACACCGATGACCGTGAGGTGGTGGCCATCGACGAGATTGATCTCCAGATCAAAAATAAGGAGTTTGCCACTCTTCTTGGTCCTTCGGGTTGCGGAAAGTCAACCCTTCTCCGGGTTGTGGCTGGGCTGATGAAACCGACCCGCGGTGTCGTGAGACTCGATGGGAATGTCATCAGCGGTCCTGGTCAGGACCGGGGCATGGTCTTCCAGAGTTATACACTTTTTCCCTGGCTTAACGTTAAGGAAAATATCCAGTTTGGCCTTGAGATCGCAGGTATGCCAAAGACACAGCAGGAACAGATTGCTCAGGAGTTCGTGGAGAAGGTGGGGCTGAAAGGCTTTGAAAAGGTTTATCCCAAAGGTCTCTCAGGCGGAATGAAGCAGAGGGTCGCCATTGCGAGGGCCTTAGCCAATAACCCGGCGGTTCTACTTTTAGACGAACCTTTTGGGGCCCTTGATGCCCAGACCCGGGCCCTTATGCAGGAACTCCTGACACAGATCTGGGAAGATTTGCATAAGACTATTCTTTTTGTGACCCACGATGTGGAGGAGGCGATCTTCCTATCTGACCGGGTCTTCGTCATGACCGCCCGACCCGGAAGGATCAAGGCGGAGATCCAAATCCCCCTGGAACGGCCCAGGAACTATGAAATGAAAGCCACAGAATCCTTCCTCAATCTGAAGAAACAGGCCCTTGCCCTCATCCGTGAGGAAGCCATCAAAGCCACCCGGTTTAGAAACGGTTAGGTTTGCTCACCCATTTGGGAATCGACGCATCTGTGCCCGGACGCTCTTACAGACTCAACCTTCGTACGATACTTGAACAGGATAGGTTCATCCATTAAAATGGTTGTCAAACCATCTATGTTTTAGGTTCACCGTGTCACTGCTTTGACGAGAGACCCAGTTAAAGGAGGTAACAGGACATTGAACATCAAGAAACTTGCACGAAAAGGGATTCTGGATTTGACCGTCTACGTTCCAGGGAGGTCGATCGAGGAAGTTGAAGAGGAGTACGGAAAGAAAAGATGGGTGAAGCTCGCTTCGAATGAGAACCTCCTTGGCCCTTCTCCGAAGGCGGTTCGGGCTATGCAAAAGGAAGCTCGAAATGTCTACCTTTATCCTGAAGGCCCCTGCACGGTTTTAAGGCAGGCCCTGGCCAGAAAGTTCTCCGTGTCCGACAAGAGGGTCGTCCTCTCCAATGGAGCGGACAACCTGATCATGATGATTGCCAACGCCTTCGTGGACGAGGGAGACGAAGTGGTGATAGCGGATCCTACTTTTTCCGTCTACACGAATGTGACCCGGATCATGGGAGGGATTCCTGTGAAGGTGCCGGTCAGGGATTTCACCCATGACCTGCCAGGGATGCTGAAGAAGGTCAGTAAGAAGACGAAGCTCGTCCTGGTCTGCAACCCAAATAACCCTACCGGGACGATCGTCTCAAAGCAGGCGTTTGAGGCGTTTCTCTCGAAACTCCCGCCCCGGGTCATCGTCGTTTTGGATGAGGCTTATGCGGACTTCGTGGAGGACGCCTTTTATCCGAACGGTCTCGACTACATCGGTGCCGGGAGACAGGTCATCGTGCTTCGAACCTTTTCGAAGGTCTACGGCCTCGCCGGCGTCAGAATCGGTTATGCCCTCGGGAGGGAGGATCTCATCGATTGCCTCTATCGGGTGAGAGATGCCTTTCCAGTCAACCGGCTGGCCCAAGTAGCGGCGGCGGCCGCCCTTGAGGATGTTGACCATGCGGTCAGATCGATCCAGCTCGTCTATGAGGGGAGGCGATATCTCTACAAGGAGCTGGAGAGGATGGGGCTTTTTTATGTTCCCAGCGAAGCCAATTTCATCCTGATTGATTTCGGAAGGGATGCAGGAGAGGTGTCTCAAGGCCTGTTGAGAGAGGGAGTCATCATCCGTCCCGGAAAAATCTGGGGGTATCCTACGTCCGGAAGAGTCACGATTGGAAGGATGGAGGACAACCGGGGTTTTATCAAAGCCCTGAAAAAAGTCATTCAATGACCAGTGCTCATTGACCATTGCCCATTGATCATTGACGATTGATCATTGCTCATTTGCTTTCAAATGACCAAAGAGTTTGCCCATGCGACTTCTCGAGTGTGTGCCCAACATCAGCGAGGGCAGAGACCGGGAAAAGATCAGAGCCATCTCCGAAGAGGTGAAAGGGCATCAAGGGGTTCAACTCCTCGACGTTTCATCCGACCTTGACCACAACCGGAGCGTCTTCACGTTTATCGGTGAGCCTGAGGCTGTCAAGGATGCCGCTCTTTCGCTCGCCGTGAGAGCCATCGAGTTGATCGACATGAGGGGCCATAAGGGAGCCCATCCGCGCCTGGGCGCAGTGGACGTTGTCCCGTTTGTGCCCGTTCAAGGGATTCAGATGGAAGATGCCGTTCGGATTGCGAAGGAGTTCGGCAGGGAATTGGGCAGACTCGGGGTTTCCGTCTACTTTTATGAGGCGGCGGCGACCTCCCCACATCGAAGGGATCTGCCATCTGTTCGAAAAGGCGAGTATGAGGGACTTGCTGAGAAATTGAAGGATCCTCTCTGGGGTCCTGATGAAGGGCCAGCGGCCTTCAACGCGAAATCGGGGGCAACGGTTGCCGGAGCGCGATTTCCCCTCGTGGCCTACAACGTGAACCTGAAGACAGAAGACCTGGCTCTCGCAAAGGAGATAGCCAGGAAAGTCCGCTTCAAGGACGGGGGATTCCCTAACGTGCGGGCCATGGGAGTTGACCTGAAGGATAAGGGAATGGTTCAAGTCTCGATGAACCTGACGAACTACCGGGTCACCAGCCTCCATCGGGTATACGAATTGATAAAGGAAGAGGCTCTCCTGAGAGGAGTAGACGTTGACGGCTCTGAGATTGTAGGGCTGATCCCCTTAAGGGCCATTGAGGACCTCTTTCGTCATTACCTGAGATGTCGTGATTTCTCGATTCAACAGATCATTGAGCAGCGGATCCTGGAGTTTGAGTAGTTGAAGAGAGGGACGAATGGAAATCGAACAATTTTTGGACCAGCTCGCTTCCGCCACTCCAACGCCGGGTGGTGGCAGTGCCTCAGCCCTGGCAGGGGCGCTCTCAGCCTCTCTCGCCGCCATGGTGGCCGGGCTCTCATTTGAAAAAGGGAAACTCAAGGCGAGGGAAGCAAAGGAAATCAGAACGATGGCCCTAACAATCCAAAAGAGGCTCCTCAGGGCGGTCGATCGGGATGCCAGGTCCTTCGATGGCGTCATGGCAGCTTTTCGCCTTCCCAAGGCTACAGAAAAGCAGCGGCTTCGTCGAAGCACGATGATCCAGCGAGCTTACCAGAAGGCCACGTCTACGCCGCGGGTGGTCTGCGAGGAGTCGATTCAACTCCTCCATTTTTGCAGGGTCCTGGCCCTCAGGGGGAATCCCAATGCGTGGAGTGACACCGGTGTGGCGACTTTCCTGGCAAACGCTGCACTGGAGGGCGGTATCCTTAACATCCGGATAAACCTCACCTCCATCCAGGACAAATCCTTCAAAAAGAGAATGGAAGGGCTGGTGACCCGGCTCCGGAAGAAGCGCGACCAACTGATCACCAAGTTCCAGTGATCCATGGCCATTGATCGATATGCATTGCCAATGACTCATGACCAATGGCTTACGACCGACGGCTTATGGCCCATGACCATGGCTTGAAACGGTGTTGAAAATACTTTAAAATACTTGACAATTGCCAAAACTTATGGTTTATTACGTGCAATCGGAATGGGGTGACGGGGGAGAGAGATTTCAAGCCGGTGTTGCTTAAGAAAAGCAGAGATAAGGGGATGGGATTGAGCTCAGGAAAGGGTCGTAAGATCTTGGTCTGTTTTCTTTGTTTGTGCTTCTTTTTTTGGGCAGGCGGCTTTCCCGGGTTCGCCGGGCGGATGGTCCAGGCCAAGGAGACAAGTGGCCTCTCCATCGGTGAGATGATCTCAAGAGGAGAGGTGAAATTTGAGGCCAGGGAAAAGGTCTGGAAAGCGGTTGATCCCCTCCATTTTCCGGTTTTCAAGGGCATGAAGGTGAAAACCGAAAAGGGGGTGGCTGCCCTCATCCTGGGGAGCAATACCCAGGTGGAATTGGGCGAACAGAGCATCCTCGCCGTCGATCAAGCGGATCGAATCATCCTTCTGCAGGGCCGAATCGATTTTCGGATTCCCTCCGGTGTGGAGGCCAGTTTCAGGGTGGGGACTCTGTCAGTTACAAAGTCCAGGAGCCTTCAGGCATCGAAAGGGTCTGTCACAGTTCCAGGAAACGTAGAGACCATCGGATCGATTAAGCTTCACGGAAATGGTGCTGCTACGGTGAAGAGCCATCAGGGCAATGTCTCCATTGCGAAGCAAGGCCAGGTTCTGGCAGCCCTCTCCTCAAATGACACGATGACCATCCCCTCTGTCACGGTTTCAGGGGAGAAGAACATAAGGGCGGCTCAAGCAGGGGCCTCGGATTCATCTCCCACAAGTCCCGCCACACGTGAGCCGGTCCCATCAGAGCCGAAGGTTGAGGAAGAGCCGGCAGGTGCTGCAACCCGGGATGATGCCCTGCTCCTGTGGGTACCTCTCGGAGGCATTGCGGCCGGGGGGGCGATTGTCATCGGGAGGGGTGGCGATCATAAAACCAGTCCCCGCTGCCGTTAAACGCATATTTTTCGAAGTCACGAGAACCCCAGCCCTGTTTTCATTTTTCTGGCTGGGGTTTTGTGTCGTGAGGAAGAACATGGATCCTTCCAGGAGAATGCGGTTTCTTTTTATTCTTTTTCTATTGCTCTTCATTTTACCCTCCTGTGCTTCTCGGCCCCCGCGCCGATCAGAGGGTGTTCCGATGACACCCGAAGCCCAGATGAAAGAGATCGAGTCTGCCAGACAGGTGAGGGAGATGAATGAAAAGCTCATGATCGCCTCTCTGGCATCGAGAAAAGATATTTACCGGGATTACAAAATCGGGCCCGAGGATCTTCTTGAGATCACCGTTTTCGAGGACGAGAAGCTGAACAAGGTGGTTCGGGTCAGTTCTCAGGGAAACGTCAGCCTTCCACTTCTCGGAATCCTCAGGGTGAAAGGATTGACTGCCAACGAATTGGAGAAGGAGATCCGGGATCTTCTTGCAGAGAAGTATTTTCAGGACCCTCATGTGAGTGTCTTCATCAAGGAGTATCGAAGCCAGCGGATCTCTGTCATGGGCTCTGTTGAGAAACCGAGTGTCTTTGACGTCACGGGACAGAAGACGATTCTGGACATGCTGGCGATGGCGGGAGGTCTGAAAGGCGATGCAGGACGGCTTCTCTTTTTGATCCGGCCCCCTCGGATTGACGAAGAGGTCCCGAAGAAGGAGAAGGAGCCTGAGGACCAGGGGCCGAGATCGTTCGTCATCGACCTCGAACAGCTGCTGGTCAACGGCGACCTCACGCTCAATTTGACCCTTTTCAATGGAGACGTTCTCAACGTTCCAACCTCAGGCAAGATCTTTGTGGCCGGCGAAGTAAAAAATCCTGGTGGCTTTCCCCTGGGGGGAAAGAGGCTGACGGTCAACCAGGCCATTACGCTGGCAGGAGGGCTGAAATATGAGGCTGCAGGCGCGGAGGCGAAAATTTTCCGGTATACAGGGAAAGGGACTGAAAGGGAGATCCTCGCTGTAGATGCCTATGCCATCCAGGAAGGTAAGGCGGATGATCTCTCCCTGAGGGAGAATGATATTGTCTTCGTCCCCAGGAGCGGGACGAAGGCCGCTCTGAGCGAATTCTGGGATTTCCTCAAAGGCCATTCTCCAACCGTTCCCGTCTGGTGAGGGTAACCGATTTTGGGAAAGACCCAATTCAATAAGGGTGACGACAATGCCTGAATGTGAACGGATGTCTGACGGAATTCGGGAAGGGAAGTGTTTTCTCAACCTGCAGAGTTTAGGGAGCATGATATGAGATATTTTCCAGCAGACGAACCTTACCAACTCCCGAATCCGCCTGGGTACGCCTTGGCTCCCCAGGAAGAGAAAGAGATCAACCTGAGGGACTACTGGAAGGTGATCCGGAAGCGCCGGTGGACGATCGTCGCCTTCTTCCTCATCGTGTTGGTCACCACAGCCATCGGGACCTTTACGATGAAACCGGTCTTCAGGGGGACCTGCACGATACAGATCGACAAGGAGAATCCCCAGATCGTTGACTTTAAAGAGATCTTCTCAATGAACATGTGGGATCAGGACTACTATCAGACCCAGTACAAGATCCTCGAAACTCGCTCCCTCGCCAGACGGGTCATTCATTCTCTAAAACTCTCGGAACATCCCGAATTTCTTCCAACGTCGCCCAGTCCCCTTCAGAAGTGGAAATCGGATCTATGGGCCTCCCTCTCTGACTTCACGAGAATTTTCTATTCGTCCAATAAAAGCCCTTCGAACGTTCCTTCGAAAGACCCTTTGAAAGAGACGGATTCTGAGAAGAGTAGTCTCGAGATGGCAAAAGAGACCGGTCTGATCAATGCGTTTCTGGGCAAGCTCAAGATTGAACCGATCCGCAACTCCCGCCTCGTCAAGATCCATTTCGATTCGAACTATCCCGAGCTTTCGAGTCAGGTGGCCGATACCCTGGCGACCAACTATATTCAGCAGAACTTGGAGCACCGGTTCAATGCCACGGAACAGGCCAAAGACTGGCTGACAACGCAGATCGACCTGCTCAAGGCGAAGGTCGAGAGGGCGGACGAGGCCCTCCAGGCCTTCGGTTCGAAGCACGACATTCTCTCCCTCGAAGATAAGGAAAACATCACGATGCAGCGTCTGACGGAGCTGAACGAGGCCGTGGCGAAGGCCGAGGCAGACCGGATGGCCAGGGAGGCCATTTACCGGCAGACTCGAGATCGGAACTCCGACGCGCTCCCGGCGATCTCGGAGAACAAGCTCATCCTCGATTTGAAGCAGAGCTCTATCCAGCTCGAGACCCAATACGTGAAGCTCTCGGAGACCTACAAACCGGAATACCCGGAGATGATCAAGCTGAAGAGACAGATAGACTCGATTCAAAAGCGCATGGACAGCGAGATCGGCAGGATACTGGCCGGCATCCGGAGCGATTACGAATCGGCTCTCCGGAGGGAGTCGCTCGTTCGGGCAGCCTTCGAACAGCAGAAGGCGAAGGCCATAGAGATGAAAGATGATGCCATTCAATATAACATCCTGAAACGGGAGGCCGACACGAACAGAGACCTTTATAAGGATCTTCTCCAGAGGGTGAAGCAGGCCGGGGTTTCCGCCAGCATGACCGCCAGCAACATTAAGGTGGTCGATCATGCTGAAGTCCCTGCAGGTCCCTACAAGCCGAACAAACAGATGAACCTCCTTCTGGCCGCTGTGATAGGCCTTTTCCTTGGAGTCGGGTTGGCCTTCTTCTTCGAATATCTCGACAACACGGTGAAGACCCCTGAGGATGTGGAGGGATTGCTCCGGCTGCCCTCCTTCGGGATGGTTCCGGAGGTCTCCTGCGAGAGAAAGAAGCGGCTGGAGAATGGCCCCTATTATCCGGTGGAACTGGTCACCCACGGTCATCCCAAGTCGATTCTGTCGGAGGCCTATCGGAATATCCGGACCTCGATCCTTCTCTCCTTCTCTGAACATCCTCCCAAGACCCTGGCGATCTCCAGCCCGAATCCCTTCGAGGGAAAGACGACGACCGTTGTCAATACCGCCATTGCCCTCTCCCAGACGGGGGTCCCGGTCCTTGTGATCGATGCGGATCTGCGAAAACCGAGGATCCATAAAGTCTTCGAAGAGGATAATGACACCGGGCTTTCGAATTATCTGTCGGGCAATGCGGACCTGGAATCGGTGATCCGAAAATCAGAGGTTCCAAACCTCTCTTTCATTCCTGCGGGTCCTTTGCCTCCCAATCCTTCCGAACTGCTGGGCTCCAATCTCTTTAAGACGATGCTCCAGTCTCTCAGGGAGAAGTTTGAACATGTCATCCTCGATTCGCCGCCGGTCTTGGGATTTGCCGATACGGTCATCCTCTCGACCGCTGTGGACGGAGTGATCCTGGTGGCCCTGGGCGGAAAGACTCCCAGGGAGACCCTTCAACATGCCAGGGACATCCTTCTTCAGGTGAATGCGAAGATACTCGGGGTCGTGATCAACCGCGTCGACATCCAGCGGAGCGACTATGGCTACTACTATTACCGCTACTACTATTACTACGGAAAGGAAGGAAAGAAGAAAGAACTTCCCTTCGATTCGGATGAAGAACAGATTTCCACGTAATGAAAAGAGTCGGTGATCTCCGATGAAGAGATGCCTCCGTTCCCTCCTGCTCGTTGCCCTTTCCCTTCTTGTCGGTTATCACACGTTGAATGTATGGAGGGGGTTCACCCTCTCCATGGGGGGGACCTCCAAGGAAGACCTGCTCGCAGCCATCCGCGCAGCACCGGAGAATCCCGACCCCTATTACCGGTTAGGCGTCCTCTACCAGTGGGGCCTCGTTCAGACAGACCTTGAAAAGGCGAAATCCTATCTTCAGAGCGCGATTGTGCGAAATCCCCTGGAGCAGGAATACTGGCTTGCCCTGGCCCGCGTCCTTCAGAGGATGGGAGAGGACGCGGCCTTTGAGCGGGCTCTCGGAAACGCCCTCCGGGTCTTTCCCGCGGGTTACGAGGGAAGATGGGCAGCCGGAAACCTCTTCCTGCAGCAGGGGGCTTCCGAAAAGGCATTTTCCCATTTTTCCTATCTCCTTTCTCATTATCCTGACCAGAGCGGCCCCATCTACGATCTCCTCATCGGAATGACCCATGACACTGGGATGATTTTGGATAGGGTCGTTCCGGAGGATCCTGCCTCGCTCAGCCGGTACATCACCTATCTTTACGAGATCGGGGATAGTGCCTCGGCCAAGAAGGCCTGGGAGAAAAAGGGTTCCCTCAGTTATCCGAGAGACCGCGCCGAAACGCTCAGGCATATCGACTTTCTGATCTCCCGGGGAGAAATCATAGAAGCCTATAAGGTGTGGAGGGCAAGGCTTCGCGAGGAGAGACTTCCGGTCCCTGCGGATGATAACCTCATGACAAATGGAGGGTTCGAGAAGGAGAGAATTTTGGGGGGAGGGTTCGACTGGAGGATCGGGACCGTTTCCGGGGCCGCCATCTCCCGCGATTCCTCCAGGCCCTTCGAAGGAAGGCAGGCCCTCCGGATTGTCTTCGATGGGAAGGAGAATGTGGACTTCTATCACGTCTCTCAGGTTGTGCCTCTTAGGCCTGATACGGATTATGTTCTCAGGGCTTCGATGCGAACGGAAGGCATCACAACCAAGAGCGGGGTGAAGATGGAGGTTCTGGGCATCGGGGCTTCGTTCCAGGGTGCGTCAGAACCCCTGACGGGAGATAACAACTGGAAGGAAATAGGGATTGCCTTTCGGACGTCGGCCCTTACCCAGGGAGGGGTGGTCCGGGTGAGGCGGGAGAAGACCGGTAAGTTCGACCGGTTCCTCGCAGGAACGGTCTGGCTCGATAACATCCGCCTGTCCGAACAGAAATAGGAGTCATTCGTCATGTAAGTTCAGAGTGATGAGTTCGGAGTCCGGAGATCCAAAAGGCGCTGATGATTTTGAATGAGGATACATGACGTCACAAATAACGCCGCATTGTGCGTAAGATGGATAGGGGAGGAGCCTCCCGAGGGCGACTGAAGTCGCCCCTACCCATGGAGATGGAATACACAGTTTTGACGTCATGTATAGTAACTTAGAGTTCATGACTAAATCGCGGGACTACTACAAAATTCTGGGGGTAAGAGAGAGCGCTACTGAGGAGGAGATCCGGGAGCGCTGGATCAAATTAAATCGGCGGTTTCATCCCGATCACGAGGCAGAGAAAGGAGTCGGTGAGGAGAGGTTGAGAGAGATCAATGAGGCCTATCATATCCTCAAACACTCCTCTACCCGGGTGCAGTATGATCTCAGAAAAGCATATGACTCCAAGAAGAAAACGGCTTCTGTACGGAGGCGGTTCATCCTCGCAGCGACGTTGATCCTTGTTCCGGTCTCGGGTTTCATCTATTCCCGGATGTCTCAAACGGATAAGCGATCAGACATGGAGGCCTCTCGAACGGCTTCTCCTCCTGGTGTCGCAGACAGAACGATCAGCGATGGGAGAGATGGATCGAAGGCTCTTCCCGGAGTAGCCCTCTCTGAGCCGGAGAAACAGGCAAAAACGGAGAGGGCCGTTCCGAAATCGCTTCCCCGCCATGAAGTGGCCGCAGAAGCGATTCCATCTGCTTCTTCAGAGCCGGTGACGAAGGATATGTCACCGGCGGCCGGCAGTCCGACCCAGCGACCGAGTCGGTCAATGACCAATGCCCCACTGCCTATGACCGGCAATTTGACCCAGCGACGGGACGACACGGCGACACAACCGCGCAATGATGCCGTTGTGATGTCTTCTGACGCAACGACGCAAGGACCCAAGGACCCTATGACGATCTTACGTACGGAGGTCGGCGAGTTTCTCTCAAGATATGCCGAGAGATATGTCGAGAGGGATATCGAGGGATTTCTTTCGCTTTTTTCGTCGCGGGCGGTTCTGAATCGAAAGGACGAGCTTGGGGGGATTAGAAGAATCTACACCCATTTTTTCGATGAGAGCAGTGAGCTGCGGTATCGACTCAGGGATCTGGTTGTAGAAGTGGACCAAGCCGGACTTGAAGTCAAGGCCCTTTTTGAAGTGGATCAGATACTCAGAAGGGGAGGCGAGAGGAAGATCTGGCGAGGAAAGATTCGATGGTTCCTATCGCGAGAAAACGACGCTTTTAAGATTGTCACCCTCGACTATCAATATCAGTGAAGGAAATCGCTGTTCATGGGACAGACGCAGGGTGGGCACGGCCCACCAGAGGTTGGGACTTCTTCGCTCGAGACGCTGGGTTTGTCGGCATCTCCTGACAAACCAATCCATTTCGTCTCTTTCTACGGCCGCTTTGGTGCTATGCGATTGGTGTGCAAAGGGATCAGCGGATGATTGACATTCACACGCACATTCTTTACGGATTGGATGACGGATCTGAATCTCTGGAAGAATCGATCGAGATGTGTCAGGTGGCCTATCGCGACGGGGTGAGGATCCTGGTTGCGACCCCTCATACCCTGAACGGCGTGTATCGAAACGACCGCTCTGCCATCCTCACCAGAGTCCATGAGTTCAACCAGGCCCTTGCCCAATGCGGAATTCGGAGTGCGGAATTCGGAATGGAAGATTCGTCTTCAGTTCAATTCGAAATCCGCAATTCGCAATCCGCAATTTCATTTAAGGTCCTTCCCGGAGCGGATGTCTCCTTTTCTCCGGATATTTTGATACGATTCGAAAGGGGAGAAGTGGAAACTCTGAACGATCAGGGGCGTCACATCCTGTTGGAATTCCCCTCGCAAGGAATCCCGTACCGGGCTGAAGAAGTCCTCTTCCAGCTGATGGCGAAAGGAATTGTACCGATCATCAGTCACCCTGAAAGGAATTTGGAAATTGCGCGAAAGCCCGAGCGGTATTACGAAATGATACGGAAGGGCTGTCTGGGGCAGGTGACAGCCATGAGCCTTACGGGCGGCTTTGGGTCCGGAGTCAGGCGTGTTGCCGAAAAGCTGCTCGCCAACCGACTTGTCCATATGATTGCCTCGGATGCCCATTCCGTTGGTGGAAGGCCTCCGATCCTGTCCACGGCAGTCCGGGCAGCAGGAAAAATCGTGGGAGCGGAAGAGGCCAGGAAGATGGTGACGGAGTATCCGGAGGCCGTTCTGAACGGCCGGCGCCTCAGGGTTTCTGATCCCATTCCCATCGACAAATGGTAGTAAAGAGCTGGGTGTTATGGTTAACCGTCTGATTCAGATGATCCTTATTCTTCTTCTTGTCTTCACCCCCGTGGCCTTTGGCTCGGTGGATATCTGGGCTTTTTCCCTGATGGAGATTGGAATCCTGTTGGTCATTCTCCTCTGGGCTCTTGATTCCGCAATCCGCCATCCTCATTCCGTATTTGGAACTCCGAACTCCGAACTCCCAACTATCATGGGGTTGCCCCAGTGGCTCCTCCTCTTTCTTTTTCTCTGCCTGGTTTTTCTGCAGATGATTCCCCTTCCGTCAGGGTTCGTCAGGTTCATTTCACTAAAGACCTACGAACTCCGCCAGATTCTTTTCGCTCCCGGTCTTCCCTTTGAGCCTTCGGCTTTGGGCTTTGAGCTTTCTTTCTTCCCCTTTGCCACAGGGATCGAGCTCTTCAAATGGCTCACGTTAACAGGGCTTTTCATCGTCCTCCTTTACTGGAAGGGGTGGGAAAAGGGACGGCCCATCCGCAGTGGGTTTGTCGTAGCGATCTTTCTGGTGGGCGTCTTTGAATCCCTTTACGGAATGTTCGAGTTTTTCAGTGGCCACAATCAGATCCTTTACTTAAAAGGACTGGTGTTCTCGGTCACGGGGACATTCATCAACCGAAACTACTTTGCAGGCTATCTGCTTATGGTCATTCCCTTGAGCATGGGGTTCCTCTTCTCCCGCGATTTCTTTCAGCGAAGTCACATCAGGAGCTGGCGTTATCGTCTCTCGGCCATGGACGGGAAGACCCTCCTGATCGGGTTTGGCATTATTGTGATGATCCTGGGTCTCCTCTTCTCCGCATCGAGGATGGGCATCGCAAGCCTCCTCTTCTCTTTGGGTGCCGTCAGCCTTCTTCTCAGGGACCCCAGGGGGCGAAGGACGTTTTCGAAGAAACCGATGCTGATCCTGGTCCTTGCCGTGCTCTGGGGTGCATGGATCGGTCTCGATACGGTGATGAATCGTTTTTTTGAATCGTCCCAGGACTTCAAATTCAGGTGGGAGATGTGGGTGGATACGTTCCGGATCGTTAGAGATTTTCCCGTGCTCGGTTCCGGTCTGGGGACCTTTGTTCAGGTTTTTCCCATGTATCAGTCCTTTCATGAGCTGGGGATCTCCACCCATGCTGAAAATGACTTTCTTCAGCTCGCTTCGGAGGTGGGGTGGGTGGGGGTTGGGCTTCTTTCGATCCTGTTTCTCAGTCTCTTTTATAAGGCCCTTTCCGGCATCCGTCTCCTCTCCCACGGAGAGGCGGAAAGGGTTATCGGGATCGGAGGGCTGGTGGGGATGATGGCTCTGATGCTTCACAGCCTCGTTGAGAGGAACATCCAGGTTCCCGCCAACGCCTTCCTTTACACATTTATCTTTGGAATGGTTCTCCGAATAACGTCGTCGCCCCCCACGATTCTCGGCCATGGCAGAGGGGTGAGGTGATTCTGGTAGTTTGAAGTTGGCCCAATGGCGTCGCTCCAAAAATCGGACATTAAGGTCGGTGACATGAGCCCATGTAACCGAGAGGGCGGAGCTTTCTTTGACTCTCTGGTGTTGAATGACCAATGACGGATGACGGTGCGGTTTTCCACTGGTATGCGGTCTATACCCGATCCCGGCACGAGCAGAAGGCCCGCGATCGCTTACGGGAGAAGCATATCGAGACGTTTCTCCCTCTGATTGAACGCTGGAGCCGCAGGATCGATCGCCGCAAGAAGATACTTCTTCCCCTCTTCCCGGGCTACCTTTTTGTCAGGGCGCGGATGAATGCTTATATACATCTTGAGGTTCTGAAAACGAAGAGTGTGGTTAGGGTCTTATGCCATGACGGGAAACCGTGTCCCGTTCCGGATGAACAGATCGATTCCCTTCAGATCCTGATGAAAAACGGCATCGCTCTCACCCCCTATCCTTATCTCAAGGAAGGCATAAGGATTCGAGTGGTGCACGGTCCCCTGACGGGCGTGGAAGGGACCCTGGTCAAGACAAAGCCGAATAAGAACCGACTGGTGATATCGGTTGACCTTCTTCAGGAATCGGTCTCTGTCGAAATGGACGACCTCGACGTGGAACCCCTGAGTCTGTGATAAAGCAGGCCCGTCTTTGTGTCATGGCGCCGAATCGTCCTTCAGTCGATGACATGGTTATTCGCCTCAAACAGGTTACAGTTATTGTAACGCCAGGACGGAGCGGCGTGTTTCCTTATACGATGCTCGGACGCTGCTACTCAATGACATGAATTACTTTTTTGGTGTCCTTTCCTTTATCTATGTGGCTGCGATTTTTCTGATGGCCGGGTCGCCTGTCGTCTCAACCCTATCGAGGTTCAACCCGTACAGCCTCCTCCATATTCCTCTGTATGCCGTTCTCGCATTTCTGCTCGTTCTCGCAATAGTTCCCTCCAAGTTCTTTCGGTTCAGAGGCACTGACACGGTCCACCATCCCGAAAGCGGTAAGGATCCCAATCATCCCGGCGAATTGGCCCGTGCCCACTTGAAAGCAAGATTCGTGATTGTAGGCCTCATCGGGCTTGTTGTTGCCGTCGCTGACGAGTATCATCAGTCCTTCATCCCCACCCGCGATGCCTCCTTTTCCGATGTCCTTCTTGACGTCGTCGGAATTGCACTGGCGCTCTTCCTCATCCGGATATGGCTGAAGCAGTTGGAGGTCAGAAGTGAGAGGCTGAAGTTTATCAATGATCAATGACCAGTGACCAATGGCCAATGATTCTATTGTCTTTTGAATGACAAATGACCAATGACAAATGACCAGGGGAGGGGATCAGGTGGCACCTATCTTAGTGACCGGAGCAGCCGGGTTTATCGGCTTTCATCTATGCAGGAAGTTAATCGAGACGGGCCATGACGTGGTCGGTCTCGACAGCCTCAACGAGTATTATGATGTCAACCTGAAGAAGGACAGGCTTAGGGAGCTCGGCGGCAGCAGGAACTTTCGATTTGTAAAGGCTGATCTTTCCGACAGGAGTCATCTGGCTGAGCTTTTCTCAACGGAACGATTCTCCAGGGTGGTCAATCTGGCTGCCCAGGCGGGGGTGAGGTACTCCCTGGTGAATCCCTATGCCTACATCGACAGCAACATTTCAGGATTTCTCAACATCCTCGAGGGGTGCAGGAACCACCGGGTGAAACACCTCATCTTTGCTTCTTCCAGTTCTGTCTATGGTGCCAATACAAAAATGCCATTCTCCATTCATCATAATGTCGATCACCCCGTGTCCCTTTACGGAGCGACAAAGAAAGCGAATGAATTGATGGCCCACTCCTATTCGAGCCTGTACGGTCTTCCCTGTACGGGTCTCAGGTTTTTTACGGTTTATGGACCATGGGGACGTCCCGACATGGTCCTGTTCCTTTTTACGAAGGCCATTCTCGAGGGAAGACCCATTGACGTATTCAACTACGGAAGGATGAAGCGGGATTTTACCTACATCGACGATATTATCGAGGGGGTTGTCAGGGTGATGGACAGGATCCCCGAGCCTGACCCCGGATGGGACGGCGATCGTCCGGATGCCGGATCAAGCTCGGCACCGTACAGGCTCTACAACATAGGGAATAACAATCCGGTTGATCTCATGAGGTTCATTGAGGTTCTTGAAGACGCTCTGGGCAAGAAGGCCGGGAAGAACCTCCTGCCCATGCAGCCGGGCGATGTGCCCTCCACCTGTGCGGATGTGGATGATCTCATGAGGGAGTTCGGTTTCAAGCCTTCTATTCCGATTGAGGAAGGAATCAAAAGGTTCGTAGAGTGGTACCGTGGCTACTATGGCGTATGATCTGTTTCTGTCGTTGATCCGGTTTGTCTGCCTCTTTGGTTCAGGAACAACTGACCGGTGAAACCGGTTCAACCGAATGAACCAGACAAACCAAACAAACCGGAGAAGCCAAATAAACCAGAAGGGGGTCTGAGGTGGGGCGCATCCTTGTGACCGGCGGATCGGGATTTATCGGGAGTCATCTCTGCGACGCGTTGATCGAACAGGGCCACGATGTCCTCTGTGTGGACAATCTCTTTTCCGGGAGTCGTGACAACGTCCGTCATCTCCTCGGGAATTCTTACTTCGAGTTCATCCGCCACGACATCACCCAGCCCTTCTACGCTGAGGTCGACCAGATCTACCACCTGGCGTGTCCTGCCTCTCCCGTCCATTACCAGTACAACCCTATCAAGACTATCAAGACCAACGTGATGGGCACGATCAATATGCTCGGTCTCGCCAAGAGGATCAGAGCAAAGATCCTCCTGGCATCCACTTCCGAGGTCTATGGTAATCCGAGCACCCATCCGCAGAAAGAGGGCTACTGGGGAAATGTGAATCCCATCGGCATTCGGAGCTGCTACGACGAGGGAAAGAGGGTTGCCGAGACCTTGATGATGGACTATCACAGGCAGAATGGGGTCGATATTCGAATCGTCCGGATCTTCAACACCTACGGTCCCCGCATGGCGATCGACGACGGCCGGGTCATCAGTAATTTCATCGTCCAGGCCCTGAGAGGAGAGGCTTTGACGATTTATGGCGATGGGACTCAGACCCGGTCCTTCTGCTATATCTCCGACATGGTTGGAGGTCTCATCCGGATGATGGAGGCGGATGGGTTGACAGGTCCGATCAATCTGGGCAACCCCGTAGAGTCGACGATCCTCGAGATCGCAGAGAAGATCCAGTCCATTGCGAAGAGCAAATCACAAATCACCCTCAGGCCTCTTCCCTCCGACGATCCGGAACGACGCTGCCCCGACATTGAGATGGCTCAAAGCCGGCTCCATTGGAGACCGGAGGTCTCTCTTCAGACCGGCATGAAGACGACCGTGGACTACTTCCGGGAGAAACTGAAACCCGGGCGTTCTTCAACAACCTGTTGAATCTCCTTGACGGAGGAATGATCTTTCAGTTAATGATCGCCCAATAAAATGCCTGTTTTGGCCTTTCAAACGGTGAAAAGTGACCGATTACGGCGCCCATGTAATCGAGAGGGCGGAGCTTTATGCAAAAGATCGTATGGTTATAGCGTCGCCCTGTCCCGGAGTTAATTCTCTTAAGAACCCAGGAAGCCGTAGTGACCCAACAAACTGAATCAACCCGATGAACCCAACAAACCCAATAGACCGGATAAACCGGGCAAACGGGACAGACCCGAATTGGATCACTTTCATGGAGCTTTGCGATCCTTTTCGGCCGGCGATATCAGATCTTCCTTCGGAAGAAGGGTGGCATACCATTTCCAGGCTTGCGAACTTGCACGGGGTTTCACCTTTCTTTTTCTATCGAACAAGATCGTTGGAAATTTCGTTACCCCACGAGATAAAAAAAAGATGGCTTGAGAGCCACCTCCTTCAAATCGCGAGAGAGGAGCGAGCCCGCTACCAGATCAAGGAACTTGCCGGGACCCTCGGCTCCGAAGGGGTTCGATTCATCCTTCTTAAAGGGGCCTCCGCGATCCTGCGTCTCTATCCGGAGACCGGGCTTCGCAGTTTTTACGACCTGGACATCATGATCCGGGAAGAGTCGGTATCTCAATTCAAACGGGCAATGATGAAACTGGGTTACAAGCCATCCGCTACGTTGACCTCCCCGGAGGATGAGGATCTGCAGAGATTTGAAGGCCATCTCGATCCCCTGCGCAAGGAAGACGGGCTGATGATAGAGGCTCACGTGAGTATCCTTGGGAGAAAGGGCAATTATCGGGTTTCCCTGTCGGAGATCTGGCAGGGCAGGGAGAAGACAGATCAGGGTGAAATGAGCGTTGAGCACCTGGGCAAAGAGCACTTTCTGATTCATATGTTTTTGCACTGGAGAAAGGACCTCATCTATAACGGGTTTGTCTCCATAAAGGGCCTGGTCGATGTTCTCTATGCGTTAAAAACGTGGAGGATCGACTGGACGAAATGGATGGATGCAGTCCGGAGATGGAATGTCGAGAAAGAGATCATCCCGGTGGTCGCTACGATGAATCATCATTGGCAGGCGGCTATTCCTCTGCCGGGAGAAGCAAAGCCTCTCGGCCTCGGCACGCTGCTGTCAGGCGCGGGGACCCGGGGGAAAAACGGCTATTCGAGAGTTCCCGGAGATCCTATCGAGCGTCTTTTGCTGGTACGGCAGTTGCCGGATGCCGCCTCCCGAATTCGGTATGTCTTCCATCTCGTTCTTCCCCCGCAGGAGAACCTCCGGAGGCGCTTTAACCTCCCCCCAACGAGATCGGCCGTTCCCTATTATCTGCCCTACATCCTGGTCACATCGGGAAGGCTCGCCACGGGGCTGTGGCATCGGTTTCGTCATCGTGGAGAATACGAGATTTTCTGACTCAAGGGTCTTTCCATTCCGGGAAGGAAGGTTCGGCGATTCGCAATCCGCAAACTGCAATTCGTAATGTTCCTCTGAAGCTCTGTCTTGTTGCCGGCGCCCGCCCCAATTTCATGAAAATTGCTCCACTGGTCCGGGCTATTGACCGGAGAAACCGGACAGACCGGAGAAATCGGATCAACTTCAGAATTGTCCACGCCGGCCAGCACTACGATGAGGAGATGTCGAAGGTCTTTTTCGAGGAGTTCGATATTCCCGAACCGGATTACCTCCTTAACGGGGGATCGGGCAGTCACGCCGGGCAGACGGCAAAGGTGATGCTTGAATTCGAGAAGGTCTGCCTAACTGAAAAACCCGATATTGTGGTGGTTGTCGGAGATGTCAATTCGACGCTGGCCTGTTCGATTACGGCGAAGAAACTGGCCATCCAGGTGGCCCATGTGGAAGCGGGGCTGAGGAGTGGGGACAGGTCGATGCCCGAGGAGATCAACAGGATCGTGACCGACTCCATCTCTGATTACCTCTTCGTCACGGAAAAGAGCGGTATTGAAAATTTGAAGAGAGAAGGGAAGGACGAGACCTCCATCTATTTTACCGGCAACATCATGATCGATACCCTCTATGACTGCCTGAATAAGCTCAAGCGGCTGCAAGCAGACCGACAAACTGTTCCACGGGGGCCTTACGCTGTGGTGACGCTTCACAGACCCTCCAACGTTGACGATAAGGAGAAACTGAAGGCCATCCTGAAGGCGCTGAAAGAAATCAGTCGAGACATGGACCTCTTTTTTCCCATTCATCCGAGGACTCAAAAGAATATGGAGCGGTTTCGTCTGGGAAATCTTCTGAACCATTCCAACATCAAGTTCATGGCGCCCATGTCCTATCTTCAGTTTCTCGGCCTCTGGAAAGACGCAGCGCTGGTCCTGACCGACAGCGGCGGGATACAGGAAGAGACGACCGTTCTCGGAATTCCCTGCTTTACGATACGGGATAATACGGAGAGGCCGGTTACGATCAAGAAGGGCACCAATGTTCTTGTCGGCACGACGGGAAAGGGAATCCTGAAGGCATACAGGGAATTCAAGAAAGGCGGGCGAAAGAAGGGGAAGATCCCTGAACTCTGGGACGGCAAGACAGCCGAAAGAATCGTCAACATACTGGTGAAAGGTGAAAGGTAAAAAGCGGTAGGGTGAAAGCGTGACGCAGCAGATCGAGGATCGATATTTCGGGGTTGGGCACCGGACTCTCATCAAGCCCTCCTCCGGGTGGCGGTCCTTCGACTTCAGGGAGATCTGGGCGTACCGGGATCTCCTTGGCCTTCTTGCCTGGAGGGACATCTCGGTGCGCTACAAGCAGAGCGTTGCCGGTTTCGGGTGGGCGGTCTTCCAGCCCCTCATGACCATGGTCATCTTTACGATTATCTTCGGGAAGTTCGCAGGGCTCCCCTCCGACGGCCTCCCCTATCCCATTTTCGCCTACTGTGCTCTTCTTCCGTGGAACTATTTCTCCCAGTCCCTGAGCGGGTCGAGCGACAGCCTCGTCGGCTCGTCCTATCTCATCACCAAGGTCTATTTTCCCCGCCTGATCCTCCCCCTGAGCAGGGTCACCTCCGGGCTGGTCGACTTCGCCGTTGCCTTTGTCATCCTCCTCGCCATGATGGCCTGGTACAGGATTGCGCCAACGGCAGGCATCCTCCTCCTGCCGGTCTTCATGCTGGTAGCCATGGTGACTGCACTGGGCGCAGGGCTCTGGCTCACGGCCCTGAACGTGAAATACCGGGATGTGAAGTTCGTCGTTCCCTTTCTGACGCAGTTCTGGATGTACGCATCGCCTGTCGCCTACTCCACGAGCCTCGTCCCGGAAAGGTGGCGCTTTCTCTACGGTCTGAACCCCATGGCCGGCGTGATCGAGGGATTCCGCTGGGCCCTTCTCGGAAAGTCTGCCCCCGATTTCTCAATGATGGTGATCTCTCTTGCCGCCGTCTGCCTTATCCTTTTCACCGGTCTACTCTACTTCAAGAGGATGGAGAAGAGCTTTGCAGATATCGTATGAAAAAAGAGGGTGGATAACGTTTTATGCCTGTCATCCGCGTTGATCATTTAGGCAAGAAATATGCTCTCGGGCAGGTCCACGGCGACCTCCTGAGCGAGCGGCTGAGCAACAACCTCAGGCGTCTTTTCGATAGACTTGGACGAGGGGGTGACCCTTCACCTCGCGCCTATCCTCTTTCACCCAAAGAAGAGTTTTGGGCTTTGCGTGATGTCTCCTTCGAGATCAACCAGGGCGAGGTCGTTGGTATTATCGGCAGAAATGGGGCGGGAAAGACCACGCTCCTCAAGATCCTCTCCCGGATTACGGAGCCGACCGAAGGGTATGCCGAGATCTACGGAAGAGTGGGCTCCCTCCTTGAAGTGGGGACGGGATTTCATCCGGAGCTCACCGGGAGAGAGAACGTATTCCTCAACGGCACAATCTTAGGCATGAAGAGGGCGGAGATCCGGAAGAAATTCGACGAGATCGTCGCCTTTGCCGAGGTCGAGAAGTTTATCGACACACCCGTGAAACGGTATTCATCGGGTATGTATGTCCGTCTCGCCTTCGCGGTAGCTGCCCATCTCGAACCAGAAATCCTTCTCGTCGACGAAGTGCTCGCCGTCGGCGACGCCGCGTTTCAGAAAAAATGCCTCGGAAAGATGGGAGAGGTGGCCAAAGAGGGGCGGACCGTCCTCTTTGTGAGTCACAACATGGGAGCGGTAGAAAGCCTGTGTGAGAAGGCAATATATATAGATAAAGGAAGAGTCGCTGCTATTTCCAGCAGTGAAGATGTCATTTCCAGGTATGTGAACGATCTATCAGAATCATCGAGTGTTGCGCTGAGATTGCGCACCGACAGAATCGGAAATGGCAGAATACGAGCAACAGGTATTGGGGTACACTCAAACGAGGCAGTTAGTAGCAAGGTGATCAGAGTCGGTGAGTCTACATCCATCGCCGTTGACTATGAAGTACAATGGGAAGGTAAGTGCGACAATGTCACAATTGCAATTGATATTGACGATATGGTCCATAACAGGATAGTGACCTTATGGAGTAAATTCAATAATGAGTATTTTTTCAATCTGAAGAAAAGAGGAAAGTTGATTTGCGAGATACCGGAACTGTGTTTGAGATCGGGTAGCTACTTTCTGAATATTTCGATACAAGAAAATGCAGTGCTATCGGATTATATACGGAACGCCTGTGTTTTAGATGTAGAATATGGGAAATATTACGATTCGGGCATGGAACCTGTTGGGGGTCAAGGCTTTATTCTGCAAAGGTTCCACTGGAAAATGGAGTGATTATTCCTTCTTTGAGCCATGAACGAGTCAATTATTAGAGAAGCGCCGTTGGTTTATCTGGTAATGCTTAACTTCAACGGGAGGGATCACCTTGAGTATTCCTTGCCTTCAGTGATGAACACGGTTTACGAAAATTACCGGCTGATTGTAGTTGATAATGCGTCGGCTGATGACTCTGTCGCACACATTCAAAGAAATTATCAAAAAGTTCAGTTGATCGTTAATCAAAAGAACAGGGGCTGGGCAGGTGGAAACAACGATGGCATTAAATATGCTATAGCCAAAGGAGCGAAATATATCGTCCTTATCAATAATGACATTTTGATTCACCCGGACTGGATTACGAATGCAGTGACTGTAGCGGAAAAAACTCCCAATGTCGGTGCTATTGGCTTCAGGGGCCTTTCGCTCCATCGAGAGAGGAAGGAGCTTGAAGAGGCCATTGTCTTATCTCCTCCGCTCACATTCGAAGAAGCCGATTTTATAACCGGGTGGGCTCTTTTCGTGCGTGCGACCACCTTTAAACACCTGGGACTAATCGACGAAGGTTATGGGTCGTTTGGAGAGGAAGTGGATTTTGAAAGAAGACTGAGAATGGCAGGGTATAGAATGGTAAGACTCAATACACCTTTATGCCATTACAGCGGAGGAAGTTTTTCGAAATATCCAGTGAAGGCCGCGTACCTGACGATAAGAAACTCGATTAGGATGGAATTGAAATTCGCGGATATAGGAGCGGCATTCAGAAGAATGAAATCAATTGTCAATAGGATAAGGGCAGGCCGCGTGGATCTCCCGCTTGATCGAGGATTCTTTTATGCTAACATTTTTGTCCCCAAAACGAGAGTATTTAGTCTCCTGATACTCGGATATTCAGTTTTATGGAATCTTTTAAATCTACCGGTGACGTTGATAGCGGGCGCAAGAGATTACAGACGGGCTATTCAGGCAAGAGAATTGGTTGGAACAGAATAATGCGGCAGATCCTCTTTCTTAGGCCTGTCTGGGCGGTAAATGCATCTTTTGTGAAACGGGATCAGGAGATTCTGTCGAGGCACTATCAACTGACCCTGCTGTCCTACCAGGAAGGGGATCGCCTCTTTTTTCTTCGGGTGATCAAACATCTCAGGGACAAAGACATATGCTACGTTTGGTTCGGGGGGATTCACTCGTTTTGGGCTCTTGCCGCCGCCAGACTTTTGGGTAAGAAGGTTGTGATTGTGGCAGGAGGATATGATGCGGTCTACATGCCTGAGATCGGATACGGCCTCAAATATGAGAACAAAGGCTGGCGTAGGACATATTTTGCTTTCAGGCATGTTGACAGGGTATTAGCCTTTTCCGATTCCAGTCGTCAGAGTATCACTAAGATAAGCAGGACAATCGATGTGCGGACTGTGGTTCTTGGTTTTGAGAGTGAGCGCTTCATGCCCACCGGACAGAAGAGGGACATGGTCCTGACGGTGGGCCATGTTAACCGGTCGAACGTGAGGAGGAAGGGGTTTGAGACTTTTGTCCGCGTTGCTGCTAAAATGCCAGAACTCAAGTTCGTCATCGCAGGGCACCATAATGATGATTCCGTGAACTACCTGAGATCCATATCTATGTCAAATACTGAGTTTACAGGATATCTCCCCGATAGCGAGATATTGGCTCTGATGCAGAGAGCGAAGATCTACGCCCAGCTTTCAGCCCATGAAGGATTTGGATGCGCCCTGGCGGAAGCAATGCTCTGCGAGTGCACCCCGGTAGTGACAAATAGCGGGGCGATCCCTGAGGTTGCTGGTCCTGATGCCCTCTATGTGGATTACGGGGACACAGACGCGACGGTGAACGCGATCAGGCAGGCGCTGAGTGTAGAGTCAGGGGCGAAGTACAGAGAACGAATCACTGAACTCTTCCCGATCGAGAAGCGAGAGAAAGAACTTTGCAGGATAATTGACCCGTTGATCCGGACATGATCGAAGAATATACAGTTCTTTGTGATTCTAATATCCCCTGGCATCATAACCGTTACAGTAAGCACCATATCATGTCACGGCTGGCGAGGAAGAACAGGGTCCTCTTCATCAACCCGCAAGTTGACGTTTTAGAATTCCTAAAGAGCAGGCAATACAATCCTATGAGCCTCATCCGGAGGACAGAAAGGCCGGAAGGTGAATCGTTGGATGTTTTCACTCCTCTCGCAGTTCCTTTCAGGGATAAGTTTGATTTCGTTCACAGGATAGACCCTGTGTACTTGGTCCGTCAAATCAAGAGAATTCTTGGTGTGGTTGAGCGGGAAAATCTTGTGCTTTTTCTTGGTAACCCCTGGAACGTCTTCCTGCTTGATCATTTTGGAGACTGTGCATGTTCTGTTTATCACTGCTCGGACAATTTTCCTGCGCTCTTTGAAGGAGCGTTTAGGGATAAGTTTGAAATGAAAGAAGTGGAGATGATAACCAGGGCTGACGCGGTAATAGCCGTTTCGAAAACGCTATGGGCAAAGGCTGCAAAGCATAACCCGAATTCTTTCGTTGTTGATCACGGTGTTGACGAAATCTACTTCGAAACAGAAGAGCCAGCACCCATTCCGGATGAATTGGGTGCTATAACGGGTCCACGGATCGGCTACGTCGGCAGCATTTCAAGCTACCTCGATACGTCGTTGCTCGAGTACGCAATGGCAAGACACAGGGATAAGAATTTCATTTATATTGGGCCGTATGACAGAAGGGGAGATCAAGAGAGGTTCAATGCCCTGCAGACGTACTCAAATTGTCATTACTTGGGGAAAAAGGACTGGAAACGGCTGCCGGCCTATATACAACATCTTGATGTGTGTCTCGTTCCCTTCCTATTGAACGAGTGGGTTTCGGGTGTTAACTCGTTGAAAATCAAGGAATACTTGGCTGCCGGCAGACCGGTAGTTTCCACCTTTCCGGTAGGGGAGGACTTACGCAGCGCTGTGAAGGTTGCAAGGAGTAAGGAAGAGTTTTCCGACCTGATAGAGGTTGCTTTGTCCGAAGGCAGGCAGCCTTCCTCAAAGGAGACCATTAGCCGCCTGGTAAAGGATGGAGGCTGGAATAGCAAGGTGGAGGAAATCAGCAACCTCATCCTGGAATGCATAAAATCCAAAAGGGTGCGCGGGGGAAACCCCACTTAGCTACCTCCCATGAAGATCCTTTTCATCCAGAATATTAATTCCGAAGAAGGCGGAGGCGGGGCTGAGCTCCTTTGTCAAGATATTCTGAAGAGCCTTGAGTTCCGAGGGCACAACTGTCTGATGCTCACGTCCAATGGCTGTCAAGGGGGCGACGGAATTCTGAATTTGCTTTCAATTAACCCGTTTCCTCACAAGAGCCCCGAAGAATATGATCTGAAAGATAAAGTGGGATGGCTCTTGAGGAGCCGTAGGAACTACCATGTGACGAAAAGGGTGATTGAGAAGTTTAACCCGGATGTCGTGTATCTCCATAATCTGGAGCTCGTTACGCTCTCGCCGTTCACCGCTGCTGTAGATGCTGGGAAGAGGATAGTTGCCCATGCACACAATGAACAATACGGTCTGACATATCGGGCCTTGAAGAACAAAGAGAAGGAAAGTGTTATCTCGCGAGCATTTAAAATGAGACCCGGAATGGAGAGGCTACGGGTGATCGCTATATCCAATTACATCGCCAGCACTCTTTTGAAAGAAGGATTATCAAAGGAACGAGTGCACGTGATTTTTAACGGACTTCCGAGGGAGATTATGTTATCCATCGGTACGGGATCGCCACGTGATCGGAAAGCGATCTTTGTGGGATCTGTTTCGCCCCATAAGGGTCTCCACGTAGCAATCGAAGCGATCAGCGTACTGAAGAGGAAGGGGCTTCGACTTCCATTCGAAATTATCGGAAAAGCAGGGAGGGACGATTATCAAACCGAGATGACGTATCTCACTCGGCGCTTGGATCTGAAGGAGGAAGTAATTTTCGTCGGGCCTCTTCGGAGGGAAGAAATCTTCTCTCGATTAAAATCTTCGGAAGTCCTATTGGTTCCCTCTCTTTTTGAAGAACCTTTTGGTCTTGTAGTTGCAGAGGCTATGGCAGCGGGAGCAATTGTTGTTGGGTCTGATCGGGGTGCCATTCCGGAACTTGTGGGAGAGGCGGGGTTGATATCCACGCCAGAGGCAGAACCGTTCGCTGCAGCGATAGAGAGGGCGTTAGGTCTGACAGAGGATGAGAAGAATAGGCTAAGGTCCATAGGCATCCTGCGCGTGAAGGCGTTGTTCAATCTGGAGCGCAACATCTCGGAGATTGAGAAGGTACTGAGTCTTCCTGCCTGAGATTATTTTGAAGAATTTCATAGTTCACTCAATCGATGACACGTCTTCCTTATTTAGCGTCTCCCTGAAGAGGGCGGCCTTCATTATAGAAAACGGGACAAATTGCCTATTCACGTTCGATGATGGCTACCAGTCGATCTACGGGTTTTTAGTCTCGGTTGATCCCCGATTCTATAGGAAGATACGGATCTTTCTCGTGGCGGAGAAAATAGGAGGGATTAACGACTGGGATGTCTCCGGAGATCTTGCCGGTAAGCCACTTCTCTCATGGGAACAAGTAAGGGAATTGAAGCGCCTTGGTGTAAAGTTTGGCTCGCACAGCCTGACCCATGCTGACCTGACAAGGCTAAGCGAGAGAGAGCTTGAGCGCGAGACGCGAGAGTCGAAGAGAATTCTGGAAGAGATACTAAACGAGCCAGTTGAAGGCTTTGCGTATCCCTTCGGTTTTTTTGACGAGCGTGTAGTAAGTGCTGTAAAAAACGCCGGTTACAGGTGGGCCGTGACGACTTCGGATTCAGTCTGGGAGGGCTGGAGGAATCCCTACAGGATACGGCGGATCAACATATCCGGGTTGGACCCCGATTGGCTTCTCCGGGCAAAGCTGAACGGTTTTTATGACATCAAGGCGCTCTGGGGGTTCCCCAAGCTTCTCTGGGAAAAAGCCGGATTGTTTTTCGGTCGGGCGAGACGGGGTAGGTCCATCCAGTGATATTGGTGAGGGAAACCGACTTCCCGGAGATTAGAGACGGATGGCTGGAGCTCGAACGTGACGGTCACTTGCCAACCGTCTTTCAGACCTATGACTGGATGGAGACCTGGTGGAAGCATCTCGGATTCCGGGGCAGGAAATTGATCCTTGCCGCCTATGACGGGGAGGAGTTGATAGGTATCGCCCCTCTTTATATCTCGAAACTTGTTGTTAAAGGGGTCCCCCTTTTCAACGTGGCCCGTCTCATCGGCGCGGGCGAGTCTGATTATCAGGCTTTTATTTTAAGGACAGGCAAAGAGGAGCTTGCGCTCAGGGCTTTGCTTGAACATCTTCGCCGCTATAAGTGGGACATCTTCTGGTTTTCCGACGTCCATCCGGAAACGGCAACAAATCACCTGATTGCCGACTTGCTTAGGACTGCCCGTTACCATTGCGTTCAGCAACGGCATACACCATGCCCTTATATATCTTTACCGGGAACAATTGATGAATATAAACAGACGCTGAGCCGAAACAGCCGGCGCAACCTTACAAAAGTGTGTAACCGGGTCGAAAGACTCGAAGGGATGAAATATGTCAAGATTGCGGAAGTGAAACATCTTGATGGGGCGATGGATAACTTCTTCAACCTGCACCAGAATAGATGGGTACGGGAAGGCCAGAAGGGCGCTCTGGCAGAAGAGAAGGTCAGGAACTTCCACCTGGAAGCGGCCGCAAGGTTATTTCGGTATCTTGACCTTAGGCAGCTCATACTGAAAGACAGGGTTATAGCGACCACTTACTCATATGATTTCAACACGAAGAGGGGAGTGTATCTTCCCGGTATGGATATGGATTTCGAACATTATTCATTGGGTTCTGTGATGATGGAATTCGGTATCAGAGATGCAATTGAACGGGGGCTCCGTGAGTTTGACTTCATGCGCGGCGACGAGGAATACAAGTTCCACTTCACAAAGACCGTGAGGCATAACATGCGATACTTCTTCGCTAAGAATTTCTTGAAGTTCAAGACGTTCTGTAAACTTGAGGGGATTTCTTGAGAAGCGTCGAGTTCGAATCCAGCTTAAAACTGAGTGATATGACGCCCGGTAAACCAGGAAGTTCCCACGACTTAACAGAGAATGCTCTCTTACTGTCGAGGGGCAGGGATGCTATTCGGATCATCATCGATGATATGGGATTGCTCGAAAGCTGTGGAATCCTGCTGCCGGCTTTTGCCTGCGGAGAAATCTACGAACCATTTTCAAAGGCCGGCCTCAAAAATTACTTTTATCGCATTAACGAGGATTTGACTCCCAACCTTTCCCATATCCGGGAGATGAAAGGGGATTGCAAAGTTGTCTTGGTGATTAATTATTTTGGCTTCCTTCAACCGAATGAGGTGTATGATCAATTGAAAGACTGGGGACTGATCGTTATAGAGGACGGCAGTCATTCTTTACTTTCGGCTGGCTCCGGCAGCCACGGCGATTATTATTTTGCGAGTTTGAGAAAACTGCTTCCGGTTTTAGATGGGGCAATTCTGAGAAAGAAAGATAAAGCCGGCTTCAGAAAGGTCAGGTTTAAAAAGTCGGGTTCACTTACCAAATTCCGATCTTTCCGAGCCTTGGGACAATTGATAAAGGGAAGTGAGATCAAAAAGTCGAGAGGGACCAAGCAGTGGCTTATCCAGGAGATGTTTGCGAGGGCCGAGAAAGAAGTGCCCCGATATCCTGGACCAGCGGCTATGTCGAATTTAAGTAGAAACATATTGAACCGGCTCAAGTTAGGACTGATCTCTGAGTCCCGTCGCCGGAATTACGAGGTTTTAGGTGAGCGATTGGGGGAAGTTCAAGAATATGCGCCGGTTTTCAAGAAGTTGCCTGATGCCGTGGTGCCCTATGGTTTTCCGGTTCTTTCCGGAAGACGAACGCTCTGGGTGACCGCCCTTGATAAATTGAAAATCCAGGTCGCCCCTTTGTGGAGTCTCAGCAAGGCGATCCCCGATGGAGTTTTGATGGGTGACGATCGGATCTACAGGGAGATGATGCTCTTCCCAGTTGGGCAGGATTATACGATCGAGGATATGAACGGAATCGTGGCCAGAATAAGAGGGGTTTTGGAAAACGGGGTGTAGGAAAAGGAATGTTCGAGGAAGGGAATGATATAAGGGAAGCGCGAGGAGTTTCGGGTGAGGGTGAAGGTTAAAGAGGTCGATTTCGCCGGAGTCCAGCAGGATTGGTTGAATTTGGAGGCATCCGGTCATCTTCCTGAGGTTTATCAGACATTCTGGTGGCAAGATATCTGGTGGCGCCATTACGGGGACAACTCGAAAAAACTCCTGCTTCTCGCCGCCTATAGGGGAAATAGATTCATAGGGGTAGCCCCCTTTTTCATCCAGCGCATTATCCTCAAAAAGGTCTTGCCTGTCCTGAAGGTCATCAGGTTTATCGGGTCCCGGGAATTTGACTACGCAGGTTTTCCTGTAGTGCCAGAGTATGCCTCCGAGGCGATCGATATATTTTTTCAATATTTAGGGAGGGAATACCCAGGACATGTTAGTTACTTCACTGACCTTCCTGAGCAATCGCTACGGCTGATAGAGGCTGGCAATAATTATTTTCCTTATGTCAAGGGTGAAGAAGATTTTGTTTGTCATCAAATAAACTTCCCGGGGAAGTGGGAAGAATATCGGAGGGGGTTAGGAGCCTCAACCAAAAAGAACTTGAGTTGGTACGGTAATAAATTGAAAAGGGTTGGTGGCCTATCGCTGGAAAGGCTCTTCCTCTATTCTCAAAGTGACGCAGATGAGTTCTTCTCAATGCATTACCGCAGATGGAAGATGAATCCTGATGACCCTTCATTGGCAAAACTTGAACGTTACGAAAAAGAGGTGATGCAGCTACTCTCCCAAAAAGGAATGCTGAGGCTGTTTTTTTTGAACCATGACGGAAAGCGCATATCAGCGATGTTTATGTATGATTATCATGGGAAGAGATATTTTCATAAGGGGGCTTATGACCCGGACTATAAAGAAAGCCGTGCGGGTTCTTTAATCCTTTATGAAAGCATAAAGGATGCCTTTCAGTGTGGACTCCAATCCTACGATTTTTTGCGGGGTGATGAAGAATATAAGAAATTGTACACCAAGAGCTTTATTCAGTGCTATAAAGTAATCATGGCAAAGAAAAAGTTTAAGGCTAAGTTATTTGAATTGATCGCGAAGGGTTGACTTTGGGTTGATGCTGGAAGAAACAGTGCGGGAACAAAGCTTAGAAGAGATTATTGAAAACTATAGGAAGGCACCGGGCGGTGATTTCTGGCTGGTGACACGAAATAGATTGAGGCAGGTAGTCGATGAGATACACATGGATACTGTCCGGGGCATGCGCTTTAATAGAGTTGTAGACTTTGCATGCGGTCTGGGTGTCATCGTGAGACGGCTATCTGGGCAATCTGCATATGTCTTGGGGATGGACGGGGCACCGCCGGCGATCGAGAAGGCCCGCGAACTGTCCCACGACACTAAGAATGTGGAATTCAAGGTCGGAAGCTTGCAGGAATTGGAGTCAGCGTTAAACCGAGACCGTTTCCACCTGCTGGTGATTACCGATGCGCTCAGCTACTTCAGCCGGCGGGAACAGAGGCGGATTTTCGAGTGGGCTGCCTCGGGAGACGTCAGTTATTGTCTCTTGGGTCTCCATGTTGTGAACTCGTCGGCAAAAGGCTCTAAAAAGATCTTTGCGGATCAGTCCGATTTTAGGACGGTGGGGGAGATCGAGAATTTCATGAGTGAGACAGACTATGAGATAGTAAAATGCAGGGTCGGCCGAGTCTATTCATCCGATGACATCTCCAGGTGGGAGATTTATGGCAAGTGGCAGAAGATGGCAACGATCTTTGCGAAGCGGATGCTCATTGATCTGCCCACAGCGCTTCTGTTAACTCGTGTGAGGAAGAGAGGGGACGAAGTATACGATCCGCTGGCGCTTCGATACAGGCTCGATTGGTGTACCTGGTGGTATGGAAATCCTGTGTTGAAAAGGTTCATAGAGCCGGCAATATCCTATGTGTCGCTTTTATACAAAAAGCGTGGAGGACGCAGGGGTTGTAGGGCATGAAAATAGCGATCCTTCTTCATCCGAGCATCCATCTTAACGTCGATGTATGTGGCGGGGTAGAAAGAGATGCAATAGAAGAAATAACCGAGTTAAACAGCCGCGGACATACTGCATCATTGTGGGTGAGCGGGATGACCGGAAGGCATCCACACGTGAAAGTGGTTAAGGACGTAGATTGGCGGAATCGATATTGGAAGTGGATCTATTATTTCCGTTTTTTGTGCGAGGCCTGGGGCTTCGACATATTTCATGGTCACTATACTCCGGCACTCGCGTTACTCTATCCGTCAAAATCGGTTATCCATCTTGCTGGATTATCGGTTAGAGAAATACCGCTGTATAGACTGTTTCCCAACCGTGCGCACGGAGCGCACTACGTTGCCTGCTCACATCATGTGGCGGAAAGCTTCCGGAAGGTGTATCCGTCTATTCCGCAAGACCATATCCACGCAGTCCATAATGCTGCAGACATTCATCTGTTCGCCAAAGGGGATAGGTCGAAGCCGCGAGAAAAGGTGAATATCGTCTATTTTGGTCTCTGGGAAGAACCGAAGGGAATATTTGATCTGCTGAACGCAGTCAATATACTCGAAAAGAGACGTAGGGATTTCAGCCTGCATCTCATCGGATCGGCGGTCTTCGAGGGCGCGGGCGAGATTCAAGAGGAAATCCAGAAGGAGGTCATGGAGATAGCCTCACGGTTAAACACCGTCAAGGTTGTAAGGCCTCTCAGTCATCCGAAGCTGGCGGAATATTTGAAAGATATGGATATCGGGGTATTTCCTTCGAACCACAAGGAACCGTTCGGCAATGTAGTAGTAGAAATGATGGCTGGGGGGTTGCCGGTTATTGCCTATGATATCGGAGGTCCCAGGGAGATAATAGAGCACAATGAAACCGGGTACTTAGTGCCGAACAGGGACATTCTCGGAATGGCTAATGCCATCGAAGAGTTAATAGCCCAGCCTGAAAAGAGGTATAGACTCGGGGATCAGGGGAGGCTTCGAGCGCAACACTATTTTAACTGGGCAAGGCATGTTGATGAATTGGTGGAGATTTATGAAATGATTTTGAGGGCCAAAGAGTGAAGGCATTCTTTGAACATTCGTTCCACTGCGGCGGTCGGCAAGTGAGAATCCGGCTGTAATTCAGCCGGTAGCGGGACAGATCAAAGGGCAAAGGCGAACTCGCGGAAGAAGAAAAAGGTGTTTTTCATCTGCTGGATGCAATACAGAGACTCGAAGAAAGGAGAAGCGACGTTGAGGTATTTATCGGGGATTCTGCAGATATGGAGTTCTTTCTCGATAATAGGAGCGAGATCGAAAGGATGGGGAAGGCCGCAAGGGAGCATGTCGAACAACATTTCACGTGGGACAGGCATGCGGAGCGTTTGCTGAAGGTTTACAAGATGATAGAGAACCGTGATGATGAAGAATCCGTTATTTAGTGGTGTTACGAGGCGAGAGGAAGAGGCTTCTTAGGGATAGAAAATAAGGCAAAGAATGAAATCTGGGATCCATGGAAGTAGGATGAGCAAAAAAATAGCCTTGATTAACCCTCCGTGGTATTTTGAAAATGCTGAGATGCCAGGCGACCAAGGGTTATCGCAGAATTTGGGTTTGGGTTACTTAGGTGCGGTACTGGAGGCGGAAGGGCATAAGGTTGAGATTATAGATGGGCTATCAGAAGGTATTGACAATACCGCTCCGGTTGTGATCAAGGGAAAAAGGTTTTACCGAAAAGGACTGCCCTATGAAAACACTGCCGAGCGTATAGACGCAAATGCTGACTTCATCGGAATAACCGTTCCTTTCACCACCATGGCTACCATTGCCAGAGAGCTTGCTTCGGAGATTAAAAAACGCTTTCCCGAGATCCCTTTGATTGGCGGCGGTGTTTATCCTTCAACTCTACCGGAGAAGGCTCTTTCAGAAGGTTTCGATTACGTAGTGGTGGGCGAAGGCGAAAAACCGTTAACAGAATTTGCAGCAGATACGCCTCCCGAGAAGATTAGGGGAGCGTTTTTTTTGAAAAACGGTCAACTGACCGGAGCCGGTCAGTCGGATGTCATTATGGATTTAGATTCCCTTCCTTTTCCGGCACGTCATCTATTGCCGATGGAACAGTACTTAAAGTGGTTTCCGAGGGGGAAAAGAAGCAAAAGAACGGCTTCCATAATAACTTCTCGGGGCTGTCCATTTGGCTGTAATTTCTGTGCCGTTCATCCTGTCTATGGTAACAAGTGGCGGGCACGCTCTCCGGAAAACGTCCTGGCTGAGATTGAGGAACTCATCAGCGAATACGGTGTAGAGCATATTGAATTTGAGGACGACAATTTGACCCTGAACTCGGAGAGAGCTGAAGAAATATTTGAAGGATTGGCTGGAAGTAATGGGAATGTGACCTGGTCTACGCCAAACGGTGTCCGTTTAGATACCCTGAATTATCCCCTTCTGAGAAAGATGAAAGACTCCGGCTGCTCCTTGCTTACGATCGCCGTGGAAAGCGGAGATCCTCCAATATTACAGGCGATGAACAAGGCGCTGGACATAGAGAAGGCAGAAGAAGTTGCAGGTTGGTGCGGTGAAATGGGTATTCCGGTTTTTTACTTTTTCATGCTGGGTTATCCAGGGGAGACAAGGGAAAGTTTTCAAAAGACCTTGCGCTTTGCCGAAAAACTGAAAAAGAGGGGAGCCGGGCATTATGGGATAGCCATTACCAAAGCTTATCCGGGGACAAAGCTGGGGAAATTGTGCCAGGAGAAAGGGTGGCTTGTGGATAAAGATTTGGACAGCACCCCTATCCTGGGTGAGTACGTGAGTATCGTTACTGACGACTTTGATGAAAGGGAAATGAATCGGCGACTGAACACTTTTCGGAGGCGAATATCCACACAGCAGTATATGGAGAGAAGGGTTGCGGAAAACAAATGGTTACGCTACCTTAATCGAACCATTCCGGAGCCAATACAAAATTTCTTACGAAGACCGGTTCGAGGCTTGCTTAAACGCCTGTAGAAACTTATTCCGATCGGTTTCAGGAGCATTGGCCACCGGTCTTGTGTCTGGCGATTAGATAACCTTAACGTTGCAATAACCCGCCAAACCAGACCCGGCAGGGACACTGAGAAAGCCTTGTAGCGGAACCTTTTGAATTGGAAGCACCCCGATTCACAAACTTTGCTGGACTTCACTCTTGGTGAGGTCCTCTATAACCCCTTCCATTCCAACAAAACCCGCATTACAAGGCTTTGGAAGTGTTCCTGTCGGGTCTGGTTAATGCAACTACAAGGATCATTATTGAAAATAACGGGCAAATATGTTTTTAGTGTTGTTATTCCCACCTACAACCGCCCGGAGGTTTTAGTCAAAACCCTGCGCTGCCTTGAACAACAGGAGACAGATATTCCTTCTGAAGTTATTGTTGTCGATGACGGTTCCACCCTGCCCATCCCGGAGCTGGGGTTGGGGCAGGGAAAGAGACTCGCATGGAAGCTGCTGAGGAATGAAAAGAACCTGGGACGAGCGGCGACTCGAAACAGGGGAATCAGGGAGGCAAGTGGCGAATACATACTGATGATCGATGACGATATCTCGGCTTCCATAGGACTCCTTCAGGCACATTATGATGCACAGACGAGGATTGGAGGCGGCGTGGTTATTGGTGCAGTTCCTCCGGCGCCACAAGTCAGGAATACCGTATGGCACAGATATCTTGGGATGAGGTATGACAGAATCCATCGGCGACTGGAAGGCAATGAGCTTGACTACGGGTTATTCTTGACGGCGAACGTCTCCGTACCACTGCGTGTCCTGAAAGGCGTGGGCATGTTTGATGAAGGGTTTAGCAGCTACAGTCTTGAAGACACTGAGTTAGGTTACCGCCTTTCAAGGGCAAGTGTAGAGTTTTCACATGCTCCGGAGGCGGTTGGCCATCATGTATACGAGGAAAACCTGGCAAGCTTATGTAAGAAGTCGGCTGAAGCTGGCACCTCGGCCTTCCTGTTCTCGAAGCTGCATCCCGAACAGTCTCGAGCGGTCCAGTACCACAGCATTACGTTGGGGCCTTGGAATGGCCTTGAAATCATAAAAAATGTGGCCAAGATCATTTTGTTTAACGGGCTAACCATGAGGATGCTTGTTCTGCTCGCCAAATTCGGTGAAGGGATGAGCCTGGATGCCCTCGTTTTCTCGCTCCTCCCGTGGATAGAATTGGCTTATCGATCCAGCGGAGCTCGCGAAGGCCGTCGGGCTGCAGCAGTCAAGCGATAAATGCACAGAACCTCGCAACGGATCTTACCAAAGGGTGGTTGTTGCCGCTGTCCGATCTGCAAATCTGGGGAAACCCATTATAGGCATGATCTTTTCGACAGTGAAGAACTCGCATGGAACAGGAATGTCGAGATTTATTCCTGTGGAGGATGCGGGAATTTCTTTTCGATCGTGTCAGGCGAGAAGGTGACGTATGATGACGAGTATTACGTTTTCTCCAATCATAGGATTTCCGCTGACAAGGCTTTTGCCGCACACTGTTGGGACTGGCTCGCGAAGAGGACGTGCGTTTCGAACAAAAGGCTGTTAGACATAGGTTGCGGCAGGGGCTTCTTTTGTCACCTTGCAAGGGAGGCAGGGCTTAGGGTCAAAGGGTTAGAACCTGCCCCCCGTGCGGCTGAGGAAGCCCGGAGGAATGATATCCCTGCGGTATCAGGAATTTTTGAGCTCTGTGATTTGGCGAAGAGCGAATTCGACATCGTGACGATGTGGGATGTCTTGGAGCATTTCAAAGACCCTGGACGATGTTTAATGAAGGCGAACGAGATTTTAGGAGAAAACGGAGTACTTGCTGTGAGCGTGCCGAATCATTCGAGTATCTTTGCGGCAGTCGCCGGTCCCTTCTGGAAGGGATACAATCTTTATCATGTCTCACACTTCAACAGAAGCGGGATTGTTTGGCTTTTGCGGAGGCATGGTTTTGGGGTGGTAGACCTGGATTACCACGATAACAACCTGTTTTCTCGCGAAGGGCGATTCAGGCTTGGCTTGAGGGACCGTGTCAAGGCAACGCTTTTGCGATTCCCGGGAGGAAGGCGGGCCCTTTTGAGGCGTAGAAAGGGGATTGAGACTGAGGAGATCATTACGGGTCACAACGACTACTTGAGCAAGGGAGGAAACCTTTTCGTCAAGTCATTTGAGAGGATCATAAAATATTGCGGCCTGGGTGACCAAATCAGGTTATTGGCTAAGAAGGAGTAAATGTTTAACAAACTGCTTTGGCATGGTGTTAATCTTGTCAAACGGCAGAAGAAAACCGTCGGTCATGGTTTTCGTAACGTAAGAAAAATCCTGATCATGCGCTACGGATTCCTGGGCGACGTGCTGCAGACGACGCCTGTGCTCAAGGCACTGCATAGGGTGTGGCCCGAAGCCCAGATTGACTATTGGGTCTCCAAAACTGCCGCTCCTGCCCTATTGAATAACCCCCACATCTCGTCAATTAACAACGCAGATCAACACGCAAAATTGGGGCTGGAAAGACCTCTGGGATTGCTCCGGCATGCACTGACGTTGAGACGAAGAGGTTACGATCTTGCTGTCTGCCTCGGGCCTGATCCTTTTTATGGATTTTTGGCGTGGCTTGCCGGAATCAAGTTTAGGGCTGGGCTCATAGTTGACAGGCGGAAGGCCGCCTTTTTGCATATCTGTTCAGAGACACCCTTGTCCGACCGAGTTAACCGTCAGCAGAGGTACCTGGAGGTAGTTCAAAAATTGGAAATGGGGTTAGCTGGGGACAGGCGGATAGAGATATTCTGGACAGCGAAGGACGAAAAGGAGGCTGGTAACCTCCTGGGTCACGAACCCGGCAGGCTTGTAGCCCTTTTTTGTGGTACTGGCCCCCCCCGATTCAGACCATGGGCCAATCGGAGGTGGGACCTCAGTTCATGGAAATCTCTGGCCGAGAAAATTATCCAACATTACCCGGATGTGAAGATAGTGTTGTTTGGTACGATCCAGGAAGCCAAAATGAATAAAGAGATCGTCTCTATTTTGCCTGATAACAGAGCAATCGATCTTTCCGAAAGAACAACGTTCTCACAATTGGCCCCCGTTCTTAAACGATGCAGGCTCCTTGTGAGCAATGACTCATCTCCGGTTTTTGTCGCTGCCGCTGTAAATTGCCCGGCAGTTGTAATTTACGGGCCTGAATGGCCGGAAAGAGCGGCACCCCTGTGTGCGGAAAAATGGTATCCCGTTTGTGTTGATGTTGACTGCCGTGATCACTGCGCCTCCTTTCCCGATAAGGGATTGAAGTGCAAGAATGAATGTATGAGCTCTGTCACCGTCGACATGGTATTCAAGAGAATAGAAGAAGAGATGGACGACAGAAGATCCCTCATTGAAGCTTAAAAACCTACCAGGAAGAAGGTATTTTTGGGGGTTTGACACTTTCATCCGTCATCGACTGGTGGCGGACTTGGCAAACCGATTCAGACCTGGGAGCCTTCTCGATGTCGGCGGCGAAGGCATCCTGACACTGTTTATGAAAAGGGTGGAGATTACTACAGCCAACATAAAAGAAGCTGACATTTGTTATCCGGGTGGAAAACTCCCCTTGGAAGATGAAAGCTTTGACGTTGTCGTAAGTCTCGATACGATTGAGCATCACCCTAAGGATAGGCGAATGGCGTTTTTAGAGGACTTATACAGGGTCTCGAGAAGAGGCATCATTGTCTGCGGGCCGATTGGAACTCCTGAACACTGTGTCCATGAGAAGGAAGTTTTTGACTCTGGCGTATTGTCCGGTGTGTCCAGGGATTACCTTGGACAGCATTTGGAGTTCGGCCTGCCAGGCTCAGGCGAGGTTTCGGAAATGTTAAGGTTATTGGGCGGGCATGTCTATTATCAGGGCGACTTCAGAGAGATAGGAGCCAGTACTGAGGCCTCGCTTTTGAGTTATTTAAGTCTATCAGTCCAGACGCTTAAGAATATTTCTCTTGACCTGCTGTGGGATACGGCGAAGCATGTTAGTGAAGATTGTGGCCCGTATACGAATCGGTTTTATCTGGTTTCTGAGAAAGATGTAAATGGAATCTAAGCCCCAGTTAAATCGATTTATGACGGCCGTGAGGCTGCCTTTGGTGGTGCTCTCGCTGGCGGGGGCTTGTCTTCTGCTTTTCAACCGGGCCAGGACACTTTCACTGATGGAAGTCAGTTTGGCTGGACTCCTTATTATTGCCCGTCCCGCCCTGGGTGTTGGTCTCTACCTGCTCATGTACCCTCTCGTTCCGTCGGAGGAGTCTATTAGCTCCCTAAAGGTGGCAATTTTCGGACTAACGCTGCTTCTGTTGTTTGTTTGGGGAATACAAAGAGTCTTGAAAGGGCAGATGTTTTTTACAAGAAAGGAGTACTTTTTTATTTACCTCTTTTTTATCTTTTTGTGCCTCTCGCCGCTGCTCGGTATCTACAATGGCTTCACTTCAACCGACTGGGCGCGGGACATCGCCCCGCTCCTCAACCTTCTCCTGCTCCCCTTGATGGTGGACTATTTTTCCGTAAGGAAGTATCGCTGGTTGCCCTATCTTGTATTTGCACCGTTGGGATTGGGAATGCTGAGAGACATCCTTGTTCTGCTCGGTAATTACGGCATTTCGTTTGGAGCGCTTGATGCCCTGCGGGGACTGCCCTTTGCTGCCATCCACCCAAGCCTTGGGCTGGCTCTCGGGCTCACCATGTACATGCTGAGGACCAGAGAAAAGAACTACTGGCTCTTGCTTGCTGTTATGAGCCTGATCGTCACCTTCCTGACTCCAACGCGAACGGTATGGATCACCACGGGTACGATGCTGGTCCTTTTTGTGGTGTTCAGTACGAGGCGAAGGGTGTGGGCGATCGGTTCAATAGCAGTTCTCACTGCTGCTGCAGGTTGGTTGATCTTTTACAACAGCGATCCCGGGCTTTATGTCGAATCTCAAAAGGAAAGGGTCGAACAGTTGGGGCATTATAGCCAGGACCTTTCCACGCAGAACCGTATCGAGGAGATGGAACAGGCGGGAGCGCTCTTTGCATCTTCACCTATCTGTGGCATGGGGTTCGGATTCCAGTATAATTTCTGGAGGCCTTTCATCGGAGAGTTGGGTCCCGGTTACCTGGACACGAATTTTACTCACAATGATATTCTGTTTATTGCGTCAAAAGGCGGGATATTGGGACTGATCCTTTTTGGCCTCATGCTTTATGCATTGGCAAAGAAGCTTTTTCTTCGGATGAGAGAAACGTCACAAGCAACGGGATCTGCGTGGGCGACCGTCGCCCTTCTCTCACTCGTGAATTCCCTGATCATGGGTCTTTCTACCCCGGTCTTTCAGACGCGGTCCGCGATGTTTGTGCTGGTGGTGCTTTTGGCGATGGGATTAGTCCAGAGAGATGATGGAAAAGCCCAGACTGTCGATAATTATCGTCAGCTACAACGTTAGGGACCTTCTCGTCGACTGCATCAGGTCGGTCATCGGGACGATCTCGGGTTTTAGCTATGAGATCATCGTCGTTGACAACGCTTCTTCTGACGGTAGCGTGGAGGCGCTCAAGGAGGCATTCCCTCAAATCCCTCAAATCCGGGTTATCGCAAATAGCGAGAATGTGGGTTTTGCCCGGGCGAACAACCAGGGGTACGAAATAAGCCATGGAGATTTTCTTTTGCTTTTGAATCCGGATACGATTGTCAAGCCTAACGCGATCAGGAATACCCTTCAGTTTTTGAAGGAGACCTCCGATGGAGGAATGGCCTGCTGCAGACTTCTAAACTCTGACGGCAGCCTGCAGAAATCTATCGCCGTCTTCCCATCTCTGAGAAACCATATACTCAGAACCCTTTTCCTCGACAGGCTTGTCTATCCCGCTAATCGGAGCAAGACGTATTATAAGGAGCGGCCTTTCAAGATCGATTATGGGTCAGGAGCCTTCATGGTGATTCGGAAGGAGGCTCTTGGTGAAATATCTTTAATGGACGAAGATTTTTTTATGTATGCTGAGGAAAAGGACCTGGCGTTGCGCCTACTGGAAAGAGGTTGGCACACTTATTTCGTTCCTTCGGCGGAAGCCATTCACTATGGTGGTAGAAGTACAGATCAGATGATTGTCGAGATGTTTATCGAATTGCAGAGAAGCCAGGTGAAATTTTTTCGAAGGCATTATTCAGGGATGCTTTATGCTGCAATGGCCTGGACTTACGGGCTTCACCTCTGGTCTTCATTTTTGGTTTCGGTTTTCGGAGCGGGGACGGATTACGGCCGACTTCGCTTAAGGCTCTTTGCCCGCGCGGCAATCATTTATCCGCAAGTCGTGCGAGAACTTACTAATCGCGCCTAATCCATGGATGAAATATTTGTAGACTGGGAACTACGCAAGATCTACGAGGATTATTACTCGCCTGGGCTCACCGCGTGGAGAGAAATCGCGGCGCGAGATAAAGCCAAGCATATTATCGATCTCTGTCATTTCATCCCGCATGATTCAATCGTGGAGATTGGTGCTGGGGACGGGGCGGTCCTTTCCCGGCTTGATGAGGTCGGGTTTGCTCGTTGCATGTATGCCCTCGAAATAGCGGATGGCGCAATTGCAGCGATAGGCCGGCGGAATATACGCTCTCTTGTTGGTTCTGTTGTTTTTGACGGCTACAGACTGCCATGCTCCGATAAACAGTTCGATTTAGCTGTTGCGACTCATGTGATCGAACACGTGGAACATCCGCTGATCTTCCTCAGAGAGTTGAAGAGGGTGGCGAAATACGTTTTCATCGAAGTCCCGCTTGAACATAACGTCCAGGGGATTAGAGACAAGAACGAAGCCATCCGCTACGGACATGTTAATTTTTACGATCCTTTCTTAGTCGAGATCTTGCTTGAGCGCGCAGGTTTTGAAGTAATTGAATCACGAGTCGGGAATTCTTCCTTGGATATATACCGGTTCCAATCCGGGTGGGCGGGGTTCCCTAAATATGTCATCAAACAAAGTGCCCTGAAAATAGTGCCGTTCCTTGCCTGCAGAACTTTCTCCTATGTCTTTTTTGCGCTCTGCCAAGATAGGCCGTGGCTCGCTGAACGATGAGAATGAACCTGAGGAATTTCGGGGATTACCGGTTGATTTACAAGGCTTTCAGCCTCTCAACGGTCTTCCGATGTGGCCTCGGAACAATATACACCGCGCTAAAAGGTGTTCGCAAGAAGACCAACGTACCGATGGTCACATTTCTCACGTTTTCAATATTTCCAGAACTTACACGTATCTGGTACTATTTTGCAAGCAAGATCTGCGCGATTCTTAAGGAAGGCGGTCTTTCGACTGAACTTCTTGTGGTTGATTGCGGAGGCAACCTAAACCCGGAGAATTTCTCCAATGCTTCGGTCCGACGTTATTTCAATGATGCCCATCCGCGCAAGCTAGGGTTTTTTTTCCGATATTACATTAAGTCCCCTCTGGTCCTCGTGAGCGATGATGATTGTTTCTTGCTTGAAGAATCTCCAGTCCGAGAAGCGGTTATAAACATGTGGAGCGACTCAAGCATAGCAGTCTGGAGTTTTTTCCCAAGACCTGACTGGTGGCTTACCGTGGGGGAAGAGCGGGTACGACCAATGGGCTCGTACTGTCTGTTAGTGAATAGAGACATTATCCTTAAGGAAGGGCTTTCCTTCAAAAGCCCGAAGGCAGTCAATCCACATAACAATCGAAGTTACGACACAGGCGACTATATGCATGAGCAGTTGGTTGCGAAAGGCTATAAAGTCATACTTCCCCCGGGGCAAACCCGGTCGAGCGGCATAGGCGGCTTCCGGGGTTCGAGTTTATGGAAAGTGCTAGCGTGGGGTTGCAGTAGGATCGAATTGCGGCGCTATTTCGCGACCCCTTTTTCCTATGAGTATCATTACAGGCATAATTTGAAGTCATTCTACATCGCAGCTCGTGTGTTTGATCTGTATTCGAGAATCTTTCAGGAAAAGCCCATTCCCCTCTTCAAGGAAGGCGAATTAAGGGAATTTTCAGACTCAGTCCCAGAAATGGAACTGAAGGAAGCCATCAGGCATGACCTTGAATGGGTCGATGAGAGCTATTTGGAATTGATAGATCGGCTTCATGCTTAAGGATCAGAATATTATCTGCTTTTCGAATGACTGGGACCAGGACCCACTCTCGAAACATCACATCATGGGCAGGCTGGCCAAGCACAACCGCGTCCTGTGGGTTGACTCGGTCGGGATGCGGAGACCCACTGCAAGTAGGCAAGACGTCGCGAAGATAGTGAGAAAGGTCAGTTTATTCTTCAGGAGTGCCAAGAAAGTCCAGGAAAATCTATTTGTGGTTACGCCCCTCGTAATTCCTTTTCACGGGAATGGACTGATCCGGACAGTCAACGGATTCATTCTTCCTTGGCAGTTAAAGTCGCATCAGCGCAAGCTTGGTATGAAGGACGCCATCCTCTGGTCCTTCCTCCCAAATGTGGAAAGTGTATTTGGCAACCTGGGTGAAAAGCTGAAGATCTATTACATTACAGACGATTTCGCCCATTTTTCGGGCCATCCTGGGGAGGCCATTGACAGGATGGAACAGAGCCTGATCAAGAAGTGCGATATCGTGATTGCTTCGGCTAAGCGGCTGGCAGAGAAAAAGTCCGTCACTGGGAAAGAGATTAAGATTGTCTGCCACGGCGTCAATCATGGCCACTTTGCAAGGGCACTTTCCTTCTCGGCCAACGACTGGCCAGCGGATATAAGAGAGATCAAGCACCCCTTCATCGGCTTCTATGGTGAGATCAATGATTGGCTGGACCTGGAGATGGTTGCGGATGCGGCAAAGAAAAGATCGGAATGGTCTTTTGTACTGTTGGGTAGGATCGGGGTTGAAGTCGGAGACATCGGATTCCTGACAGATATGCCGAACGTTCACTGGTTGGGGCAGAAGAGGTTTGAAGATCTGCCGCGGTATTGCTCGGCCTTCGATGTGGCGCTTATTCCTATGAAACTGAACGAGCTTACCCTGAGTGTGAATCCGTTGAAGCTCCGGGAATACCTGGCAGCGGGGGTCCCTGTTGTTTCCGCGCCCCTGCCAGAGGTCCTGCCCTACAGCGACGTGGTTAAATTTGCGAAGACTTCCGACGAGTTGATTAAGGCGACTGAAGAGTGGCTTAGAGAGGACAGGAGAGAACTGGCTCCTGTTTTGAGCAAAAGGGTCGCAAACGAAAGTTGGGATAGTCGGGTGGAGGAGATCTCCAAAATAATAGAAGCGGCGCTCGCCGTAAAGAAGGCTTGTTCGTAGATGTGGAGACGAGGCTTGTATCCTCCACAGACACGGAGGGCACAGGGGAAGACAGGGGTAGAGAGGTTATTTTTTAGCTCAGGTGGGGAGAGACCGCCAGAGCTAAAGCCTCGCCCTTTTGGCTATTTTCGGCCAGGGGCCGCAGGCCTTGTGGAGAATCGGTATTTCTCCGATTCTCCACAAAGTATTCAGTCCGTGGCCTCTGTGCCTTGAACGAGGCCCGGGTTTTGGGGAAAAATGAGTCAGACGCCTATTTGAGCTACAGTAGGTGGATTGACATTGCTTAATGCATCCCACCTGTGTCTTTGGCTTCAACTTTCGGGTTTATTCTATGCGTTATGCTGTTTGCGCCATGCTGACAAGGGACGATGGGTGGCTTTAGATGACGAGGGTTTCGGTGATTACCCCTTGCCGGAATGAGGAAAGGTTTATCGGCGGGTGCCTCGACTCCATCCTTGCGAACGTCTTTCCGAAAGATGAACTTGAGGTCCTTGTTATTGACGGGAGGAGTTCGGACAGGACGAGGGAGATCGTCGAAGGTTATGGCCAGAAACATCCCTTCATCAGGCTCATGGAGAATCCTGGAAGGGTCCAGACCCTTGCCACAAACATCGGGATCAGGGCCTCAAAGGGCGATGTGATCGTACGGATGGATGCACATGCGGAATACCCCCGAGATTTCATAGCAAGATCGGTGGGGTGGCTTCAAAGGAGCGGGGCCGATTGTGTAGGGGGCTTGTGGGTTACGAGAGCAGCCGATAGTTCAACTAAGGCGGGGTCAATTGCGTTGGCTCTTTCCCATCCCTTTGGCGTGGGAAATGCCTATTACAGGGTGGGTGTCAAGGAACCTCAGTATGTGGATACGGTGCCGTTCGGGTGCTATAAGAAAGAGGTCTTTAATAAGGTAGGACTCTTCAATGAGAACCTGGACAGGACTGACGATATCGAGTTCAACCTGAGGTTGAGAAGAGCTGGGGGGAAGATCCTGTTAGTGCCCGAGATCTTCAGCTATTATTATGCCCGGGCGAACTTCCGGGGTCTTGCGGAGCAGGGTTTTGGAAACGGATTCTGGATCCTCTACAGCTTAAGGTTCGTGAGGCTGCCGTTTTCCTTGAGGCACCTTGTCCCGTTCTTTTTTGTCAGCTTTTTGGTCTTCCCTTTACTCGCCTCCCTGGCCTATCCGCCCTTCATTTATCTTTTTGTCTCTGTTCTTGGCCTCCATTCTTGCCTGAACTTCTTATTTTCCGGGAGACTCGCCTTTAGACACGGCCTTAAATACTTTCCATTCCTTCTCGTAACCTTCCTGACCCTCCATCTCTCGTACGGCCTCGGCTCCTTGTGGGGGATCGCTAAACTAGTTGTGAGCTGCTCCACGGGTAAGAATCAGACATAAATTCGTTGGCATACGATGCGGAAAGGGCTCACCCCGGTAGACAGATTTCTGAAGCGCGGCTTCGACCTTGTGGCATCCGTCCTGGGTCTGATTTTTACAGGGTGGCTCATCCCTTTAGCCTATATAGCGGCCTCCATCGATACGGGGAGAAGCGGATTCTTCGCTCAGGAGAGGATTGGAAGAGGAGGAAGATCCTTCAAGGTGATGAAGATCCGGACCATGCGGGATATCCCTTCAATCAATACCACAGTGACCGTTTTAAATGATCCCCGCATCACAGCGCTGGGCCGTATCTTCCGCAAGACGAAGATCGATGAGTTACCTCAACTCGTGAATGTCCTTTTAGGGCAAATGAGCCTTGTCGGACCGCGGCCGGATGTGGCGGGCTTTGCGGATCGGCTATCAAAAGCGGATGCCATGATCCTGTCAGTAAGGCCGGGTATCACAGGCCCTGCAACCCTGAAATACAGGAAGGAAGAGGAAATCCTGGCAGGTCAGGACGACCCGGAGAAATATAATCGCGAAGTTGTTTTTCCGGATAAGGTCAGATTAAATAAGGAATATGTAGAAAACTACAGCTTCTGGAAGGACCTGAAGTATATCTACCGGACGCTATTTGGGTGATGTGTGACACAGGCAAACCGAAGAATCTATCTTTCTCCCCCGCACCTCGATGGCCGTGAACGGGAGCTGCTTCTCCAGGCCTACGATTCGAACTGGATAACCACCCTGGGCCCGCAGGTGGACGCTTTTGAGCAGGAGATGTGCCGCAAGCTCGGTGTCGGCCATGCGGCAGCGCTGGCAAGCGGAACCGCCGGTCTGCACTTAGGGCTCCTCATGCTCGGAGTCGGACAGGGAGACGAGGTGTTTTGCTCGGACCTGACCTTCGCGGCAAGTGCAAATGCCATTGCCTATCTGGGCGCCGCGCCGGTTCTTATTGACAGCGATCGAGCCACATGGAACATGGACCCTGCCTTGCTTGCCGAGGAACTGGATGCCTGTGACAAGAAGGGGAAACTCCCGAGGGCCGTTATCGTGGTGGATCTGTATGGCCAGTGTGCTGACTACGAGCCTATTATGGAATTATGCGGGAAGTACGACATTCCTGTCCTTGAAGACGCTGCGGAGGCCCTTGGAGCGACGTATCACGGGACCTTTGCCGGAAAGTTCGGCGCAATGGGACTGTTCTCATTCAACGGCAACAAGATCATTACGACATCGGGAGGCGGAATGCTGGTCTCCGATCGTGAGGAATACATCCGCCGTGCCCGGTTTCTGTCAACACAGGCCCGCGATGCGTCGCCGCACTACCAGCATTCCCAGATCGGATACAATTATCGCCTGAGTAATCTTTTGGCCGCTCTCGGACGGGGACAGCTCGAGCGACTCGACGAAAAGGTCGAAATGAAGCGGGCGATCAACGGATTCTATCGCAAGGCTCTCGGGGAGACTCCCGGGATCGATTTTATGCCCGAGGCTTCCTACGGGAAATCGAATCGCTGGCTTACTGTTATTCTGATCACGCCGGAGGAATTCGGAAGAGACCGGGAATCCGTCCGTCTGGCTCTCGAGGCAGAGAACATCGAATCCCGGCCCATCTGGAAGCCCATGCACCTCCAGCCGGTATTTGAGGGTTGTCGGATCAGAGGAGGGGATGTCAGCGGGGATCTCTTCCGGCGAGGGCTCTGCTTGCCGTCAGGGACCCAGATGACGGAGGGAGATGTGGACCGGGTTGTTGAAGCCATCAGGAGTTGCCGCACCCAGCCTTCACCTGGACCTCGTCCTCAACATCGTGTTCCTATATGAGCAGTCTTGTCATGAGAAACTTTATGCGGGATAGGAATCTCTACTGGATCTTGCTGATCGACGCCTGCCTTGTTCTGGCTGCCTATTTCTTGGCGTTTTTCCTCCGTTTTGAGGGTCAGATTCCAAGACTGGAGTGGAGCGAATTTATTTCCACCCTTCCGTATATTCTTCCCTTTAAGCTTCTTGTTTTCTATGCCTTCGGCCTCTACAGAGGGATGTGGCGTTACACAAGCCTTGTCGACCTGTTCAATGTCCTCAAAGCAACAGCAACCTCCTCCGGGGTCATCGTTGTGGCGATCCTCTTTGTCAGTCACTTCATCGGGTACCCCCGGTCCGTTTTTGTCATTGACGGGGTCCTCACGTTTATCTTCATCGGGGGGGCGAGAGTGGCCATCCGCGTATTTCTCGCCGAGAAGAGGATAGATTCCATCTTCCGGTGGCAGACGCTTCCGTTTCGTTCTGATCCGGGCCTGACAAAACCGAGGAAGAGGCTCTTAATCATCGGTGCAGGAGATGCCGGGGAAAAGATGCTCCGTGAAATTATGGGTAACCCGCGTCTCAACTATGAGGTCGCAGGTTTTCTGGATGACGATCCGAAGAAGAAAGGGATGAGAATCCACGGGGTACCCGTTCTCGGGCCTGTCGATAAGGTCCACGCCATGGCTTTCCGGGATGAGATGGATGAGATTCTCATTGCTTTACCATCAGCCTCCACCCGGGAGATGCGCAGGATTGTGGAGGCATGTGAGGCAACCGGCCTCAAATCGCGTACGACCCCGGGCATTGGCGAATTGATCAACGGGAAAGTCTCTTTCAAAACGGTGAGGGAAGTCTCCTTCGAAGATCTTCTCGGCCGCGACCCCATTGAGCTCGATATGGCGAGTATCGGAGACTACCTGAAAGGCAAAGTCGTGCTCGTTTCCGGGGCAGCGGGTTCGATCGGCTCCGAGCTTTGCCGGCAGATTGCGCAGTTCGAGACGGGGGACCTCATTCTTCTCGACAAGACGGAGAACAGTCTCTTCCATCTTGAGATGGAATTCCGCCAGCGGTTCCCCGGGACCTCTATTACGCCGGTTCTGGGCGACGTGCAAAACGGGGGCTTTCTTTGCAGGCTCTTCGAGGCAAATAAGCCCAGGGTAGTATTCCATGCGGCTGCCCACAAACATGTTTCCATGGTGGAGTTGAATCCCTGGGAGGGTGTGCTGAACAACGTCCTGGGAACGAAGAATATCGTTGAGTCGTCTTACCGATCTGGAGTGGATCGGTTCATCATGATTTCAACGGATAAGGCTGTCCGGCCTTCGAGCGTGATGGGGGCTACCAAGCGGATTGCCGAAATGATCACCTCCCATTACGCCTCATGCAATCATTCGAGATTTGCATCGGTCCGATTCGGAAATGTCCTCGGAAGCGAAGGAAGCGTGGTCCACCTCTTCAAAAGGCAGATCGAGCGGTTCGGTCCTGTGACCGTCACCCATCCCGAGATAACCCGCTATTTCATGACGATCCCGGAGGCCTGTAAACTCATCCTGCAAGCAGGGGCTCTGGGTGAGGGGGGCGAGATCTTCATCCTGGACATGGGAACCCCGATCAAGATCGTCGATATGGCGCGGGATCTCATTCGCCGGTCGGGATTTAAGCCGGATGTGGACATCGAGATCAAGTTCATCGGTCTTCGGCCCGGTGAGAAATTGCATGAAGAACTGATTACCGAAGGGGAGGGGATCGTCCGCACTCCCTACGAAAAGATCTTTGTTCTGAGGGGAAGCGACCGTAACCTTGACTGGCTCAGTCGGAAGGTTGAGGAACTGATCGAACTGGCGCAGGGCCAGGACGCTCTCGGCATCAAACGGAAGCTGAAAGAGATCGTCCCCGAATACCAACCCTATGAACCGGAAGGAGCCGCTTCTCCCCGGGGGCCCAAGAAGTGAGCAATCAGCGAATGAAGGTCACCGGGGGGATTTTCGAGTCAGAGGCATTCGTGCAACGAATTTAGCAAGATGTGATTGAATTTGAGTTACCCCGAACAGCCGATTGGTACTGTTGACCATGAGGTCCTAAAAAGGGTATAGTAATAAGTTAAGATTTTGAAAGGAGGAGGTCTTATGGCGATCAGAGTGGGAATCAACGGATTTGGCCGGATCGGCCGAAACGTTTTTCGGGCAGGCCTGAAAAGGGAGGGCATTGAGTTTGTGGCGGTCAACGATCTCACGGATGCAAAAACCCTGGCTCATCTGCTGAAGTACGACTCGGTCCACGGGAAGTTCGATGCCGAGGTCGAGACGAAAGGGGATACGTTTCGTGTCAATGGGAAAGAGATAAAGGTCTTGGCCCTGAAAGACCCTTCCCAGCTCCCCTGGAAGGATCTCGGCATCGATGTCGTCCTGGAAAGCACGGGAAGGTTCACGGACCGCGAGGCCGGCGCAAAGCATATGGGTGCAGGCGCAAAGAAGGTGATTATCTCCGCCCCGGCGAAGGATCCGGATGTATCCGTGGTCCTGGGCGTGAACGAGAAGGACTACGACCCCGCAAAGCATCACATTCTATCCATGGGGTCGTGCACGACGAACTGCCTTGCTCCCATTGCAAAGATCCTGGTCGATGAGTTCGGAGTCGAGCATGGTCTGATGACCACGATCCATTCCTACACCAACGATCAGGTCATTCTCGACTTTCCCCACCGGGACCTTCGCCGGGCAAGGGCAGCCGCGATGTCGATGATTCCGACGACGACAGGCGCGGCGACCGCCCTCTCTCTTGTGATTCCCGCATTGAAGGGGAAGATGGATGGAATGTCCATCCGGGTTCCCACGCCCAATGTCTCGGTGGTCGATCTGGTGGTAGAGCTGAAAAAGGAGACGACCCCAGAAGGACTGAACCGGGTTCTCAAATCGTATGCCGAGGGGAAACTGAAGGGGATCCTGAGCTTCTGTGAGGAGCAGCTCGTTTCCATCGACTTTAATGGAAATCCTCACTCCTCGATCGTCGACGGGCCGTCGACGAAGGTGATCGGCGGCAGGTTGGCCAAGATCATCTCCTGGTATGACAACGAGTGGGGCTTCTCGAACCGGATGGTCGATCTCTTCCTGTATCTGTTTGGGAAGAAATAAGACGGTGGATAGCAGTTTAGCCATTTGAAGATTTGGCTAAACTTCGATGCAAAATGCAAAATTCAAAGCGCAAAATTCAAAATGAGAGCTAGGTTTTCACCCAATTTGCATTTTTCAATTTGCATTTTGCACTTTTCAATAAAATTTAGCGTTTCTTTTCAAAATAGGGTGGAGTGGAGTTTTCTATGTCCATCAAGACAGTTGATCAGATTGAGTTGAAGAACAAAAAGGTATTTATCCGGGTCGATTTCAATGTTCCTCTGGACGACAAGAACCAGGTGACCGACGACACCCGGATTCGTCTTTCCCTGCCGACCGTCCGCTACGTTGCCGGGGCAGGAGGGAAGGCCATTCTCGCATCCCACCTCGGAAGGCCGAAAGGCAGGAAGGATACGAAATACAGCCTGGCTCCCGTCCGGGAAAGATTGATTCAACTGCTCGGTAAGGAGGTGGCTTTTTCGAGCGATTGCGTCGGAGAGGAAGTCCAAAAAGCGATTGGAGGGATGAAGGAGGGGGATGTCCTGCTCCTCGAAAACCTTCGTTTCCACGCAGAGGAAGAAAAAAATGACGAGACTTTTTCGAAGGCCCTGGCCTCCCTCTGCGACGTCTATGTGGATGATGCCTTTGGCGCCGCTCACCGGGCCCATGCCTCCACCGAAGGGATGCCCCGTTTTGTGAAGACCGTGGCCGCAGGTTTTCTGATGATGAGGGAGATTGAGAGCCTGGAACGGGCCCTCGTAAGCCCGGAGAGGCCCTATGTGGCCATCCTGGGAGGGGCCAAGGTCTCCGACAAGATCGGGGTGATTGAGAACCTTCTCAGCCGCGTTACCACCCTGCTCGTCGGAGGTGGCATGGCCTACACCTTTCTCAAGGCCAAGGGAGTGGAAGTGGGGAGGTCCCTCGTTGAGCCGGACCAGATCGAATTTGCGCGCGGTCTCCTCGCGAGGGCCGAGGGAAAGGTGAAGTTTCTCCTTCCGGAGGATCATGTCGCCGCCGAGCGGATGGACGTTCAGGCAAAGACAAAAACCGTTCGCAATGGGGAGATCCCCCCGGAGTGGGTCTGTCTGGACATTGGACCTGAGACCGTCGCGCGATTCTCGGGGGAGATCAAGACCGCAAGAACGATCGTCTGGAATGGCCCGATGGGGGTCTTCGAGATGGAGCCCTTCAGCCGGGGCACCTTTGCCATTGCCCGGGCCGTCGCAGCATCACCGGCATTCAGTATCGTGGGGGGAGGCGATTCCGTTTCAGCCGTGAACAAGGCAGGGGTTTCGGAAAAGATCGGCCATCTTTCCACAGGCGGGGGGGCTTCCCTGGACTATCTCGAGGGGAAGAAGCTTCCGGGAATTGAGGCGTTAAGGAGGGAAGGTTGATGGGAAGGCAGCCTTTTATTGCTGGAAACTGGAAGATGAATAAAACGGTGGCAGAGGCCATCAGTCTTGTGAGGGAGTTAAAAACCCTGCTTTCCGATCTCAAGGGGGTTGAAGTCGCCGTTGCTCCTCCTTACCCCTCTCTGGATGCGGTCCGAAAGGAGATCGAGGGGACTTCCATACGCCTGGCTGCCCAGAACGTCTTCTGGGAGGAGAAGGGGGCTTATACGGGAGAGGTCTCTCCCCTCATGCTGAAAGAGGTGGGTTGCGAGTATGCGATCATCGGACACTCTGAGAGGCGTCAGTATTTCGGAGAGACGGACGAGACGGTCAGCCGCCGGCTGAGGGCAGCCTTGCGTCAGGGTTTGAAGCCGATCTTCTGCATCGGCGAGACCTTGAAGGAAAGGGAGGGAGGAAGGGCTTTTTCCGTGATCGGGACTCAGATCGAGGGGGGGCTGAAAGGCCTGGGCGGGGACGACCTTGCGAGATTTGTCATTGCCTACGAGCCGGTCTGGGCCATCGGTACGGGAAAGACAGCGACTCCGGAACAGGCCGAGGAAGTTCATCGGTTCATCCGGAAGGAACTGGAGAGGCTCTACTCACGGGAGATCGCCGGGGAGATTCGGATCCAGTATGGCGGAAGCGTTACGCCTGAGAACATCAAGGCCCTGATGAGCCAGGAAGATATCGACGGAGCCCTGGTCGGTGGAGCGAGCCTGAAGGCGGAAGTATTTGCAAAGGTTGTCAGATTTCAAGAAATGTGATATATAGTTAGATCTAAATGGCGGTTCAGCCTCGGAAGTCAGGAGCCGGAAATGAGAAGAGAGACGTTTCAATCCTGAAAATCCTTAGCAGGATGCTGAAAAAGTCATCTTTTCCAGGGTGCTCAAAAATGGCCAGATGCAAGGCGCCCGGAATCCTGAGGAATGAGGCGTACATGGCAGTACGCCGCAATGACGAAGGATGAGGGAAACGCCGCAGATGGGCGTTTTTCAGAACCCTGTCAGTCTCTTGTTCTTTCCGAGGGGATGGAGCTGCTCCATTTGAAAGGGGTCTTGAATCAATGCTCACAATGATTACGATTCTTCATATCTTGGCCTGCACCGCTCTTGTCTTGATCGTTCTTCTCCAGGCGGGGAAGGGAGCCGAGATGGGGGCAGCCTTTGGAGGGGCGAGCCAGACGCTCTTCGGAAGCGCTGGAGCCATGGGGTTTCTGAGCAAATTGACGATCGGCGCAGCGGTCATCTTCATGTGCACCTGCCTCGTTCTGGCCTTCGCATCGACGAGAGGGGCGAGCTCCATCATCAGGCAGAGGCCTGCTCAGACAGCTCCGGCAGTACCTGAGAAAGCGCCTCCGCAGCCGGCAGGACCGGTCCAGCCCCAGGCCCCGGCTCCGGAGCCGAAGAAGTAGGGGAAAGGGCTGGGAATTCCCAAACCGGGAATTGAGGAATTAAGAAATTGAGGGATTGAGGCATCTCATTCCTAAATCCCAAAATTTGTGAATTTCTGAATCGCGGAAAGAAGACGTGAGGTAATGCCGAAGTGGTGGAATTGGTAGACACGCCATCTTGAGGGGGTGGTGGGCGATCCCCGTGGGGGTTCAAATCCCCCCTTCGGCACCATATTTTTTTAAGCCGATCCATGGGCCCTGTCACGAATAAGCTGTCCAAGCCAGTCTCTGTAGCCTTCCCGTAATCGTCAAGCTTCTCCTCAAGTCCTCTCCTTCCTTTCTCATTCTCTTCCAGCCTGATTTGCAGTTCCGTTTTCTCCTCAGCCTTGACACCTTCCACAAACGTAGCAGTTTCGCCATGCCAATTTGAAGATTCCGCCAGTGTCATCCTACGGGGATGGGCGAGTCCTGCCCTCGGCGGGACTTGCCCATCCCCGGCTGCGACAGGAAACGTTATCTGGCTAAACTGTGCTACCTGCAAACGGGCAACAAACGAACAAGCGACAGCCATGTTGACTTTTGAGCGTGATGGAGTAGAATGTAGAAGACGAAAGCGTGACAGGGAATTGCCGGGCCTGAAGCAGAATACCTCTACCGGCGATTGCCCGAATCGCCGGCAAGGATAAGTGCGGGGATGAAAGAGAAGAGAAGAACGGTCCTCATCGTTGATGACAATCCTGAGATCACGAGCCTGATCTCGGTCATCCTGGAGGACGATGGATATGAGACCTCTGTGGCCTTCACGGGCCGCGCGGCTCTTGAGAAAGTATCCTCGGATTCTCCTGAGGTTGTCCTCCTCGATCTGAACCTGCCCGATCTCAGCGGCGAGGAGGTTCTACGGAAGATCCGAAAGGCCCATGAGGATGCGGCCGTGATCATCATCACGGGCTTTGGAAGTGAAAAGGTTGCAGTGGACCTCATGAAGGCAGGAGCCGTGGATTTTATTCCGAAGCCGTTCGAAAGAGGAACCCTGCTGAAGGCGGTAAAGAGCGCTCTGAAGATTCGGGACAATCTGATGGAAGAAAAGAGGCACGAGGGGTATTCTTCGCTCGAGAAATTTTTCCCCTTTCTGGCCCATGAGGTGCGAAATCCGCTCCACGCCATCGGAGGGGCCCTCGCCATCATTCAGAGACGTTCCAACCTGAGCGATCATCTCGTTGCTCAATCCATTCAGATCATTCAGGAAGAAGTTCAACACCTCAGTGAATTTGTCCAGGACTGCCTCGATTTCGTCCGCCCTCCGGCAGTGGGTCGTTACGCGTCCGTTGAGATCAGGGAGCTCATCGCCGCCGTGATGAATGTCGTTTCATTTATGTTCGAACACCGTTCAGAGACCATCCGGATTACGACCGATCTGGACCCGAAACTGCCGAAGGTTCTGGCGAATTATGAAGAGCTGAAGCAGGCCTTCTTGAATATTGTGAAGAATGCCTTTGAGGCCATGGCGGAGGGGGGGGAGTTGGTTATTAAGAGCTACCCCCGATCAAACACAGATTCGGATTGGGTAAGAATTGTCTTTTCCGACAGCGGGCCCGGCATCAGGAAAGAGGATTCAACAAACCTTTTCAATCCCTTTTTCACCACAAAGCTCCGGGGGACCGGCCTCGGGCTGGCGCTTTCAAAGAGGATTATTGAGGAGCGCCACCAGGGCAAAATCGATGTGGAGAGCGAGGAAGGGAAAGGGACGAGCGTGATTGTCGAATTGCCTGTCGGGGCAAATGAGGGAAATGGAGTATAGAAGCATGATTCCAACCATTTTGCTCGTCGATGATGAACCCAACTCCCGTTTCGGAATCTCCCAGATATTGACCGATGAGGGATATCAGGTGGTTGCCGCTGAAAACGGAAGGGAGGCCCTGGGAAAGCTCAGAGAGAATTCGATCAATCTCATCGTCACCGATGAGAGGATGCCTGATCTCACGGGAATGGACCTCCTCTCCGAGGTCCAGAAATCTGACCCCGAGATCCCTGTCATTCTGATCACCGCCTTTGGGTCGGTGTCGATGGCTGTGGAGGCCCTCAAGAAAGGGGCCTACTACTTTTTTGAGAAGCCGGTCTTCAAGAACCTTGAGCAGTTTCTTGCCATTATCCGCCAGGCCTTGAAGACCCAGGAGATGGAAAGGGAGCTGGACGATCTCCGGAAAGAAGTGGTTGAGAAATACTCCTTTCCAAACATCGTCGGGAAGCATCCGAAGATGTTCGAGGTCTTTGAAATCATCCGGCGGGTTGCGGGGACGGATAAGACCGTTCTCATCCAGGGCGAGAGCGGAACGGGAAAGGATCTCATTGCCAAGACCATCCATTACAACAGCTTAAGGAGAGAGAAACCCCTGGTCACCGTAAATTGCGGAGCTCTGACCGAGAGCCTTCTGACGACGGAGCTATTCGGCCACACGAGAGGAGCCTTTACGGGTGCGGTAAAGGATTCAGTCGGCCGTTTTCAGATGGCAGATAAAGGAACCCTGGTCCTTGATGAGATTGCCGAGATCCCTCTCAACCTTCAAAAGACCCTTTTGAGGGTCATCGAGGAGAAAGAATTCGAGAGGGTGGGAGACAGCCGTTCGATCAAGGTGGACCTCCGGATCTTCTGCACCACCAACCGGAATCTCCGGGAGGAGGTGACCCAGGGAAATTTCAGAGAGGACCTCTTTTACAGGATGAGCATCGTGCCGATCTCCATGCCTCCTCTTCGTGAGCGGGTGTCCGATATCCCCCTCCTGGTCAGCCATTTTTTAAGGAAATTCCAGGAGGGGAGCGTTCTCCTGAGGGTGGAACCGATGGTCCTGGAACGGTTAAAGGCCTATCCGTGGCCCGGCAACGTGAGAGAGATAGCGAACGTGGTTCAGCAGATGATCATTTTCTGCCGCGGGGATACGATCACGACTGCCGATCTCCCTCTCTACCTCCTCGCTCCGGAGGCAAAGGCTGAAGCCGACGGGGCAGGGGGAGGTGCCATTCGTTTGGCGGACATGGTTTCGGACCTCGAGAGAAAATGGATCCTGGAAAAGCTGAAGGAAAGTAATTGGAACAAGGAGAGGGCCGCGGAGCTTCTCGGTATCACTCGCAAGATGCTCACCAACCGGATCGCCAAGTATCGTCTGCGGAAATCATCGAAGTAATGCTCCATGCCTGGAGGGCACCCTCGAACCATGAAAATGGATCTCGGTGGGGGTGAGGGTTAGGAAGCCGGTTTAGGTTAGGTCTTGGGGTAAGGGCTAATTTCCTTAGGACCAACAACTTAACCCATTGACCAAACTGGCATCCTTACCCTAACCCTTACCCAGGAGGTGCTATTTTCTACATAACGATCTAATGATTCCTCCACGAGGGCTCCAACTTGGCATCAAACTTGCTTTACAATGAAGCGTGACACCGTGAATCAATCCACACGGAAAGGGAAGTGGGCTCAAGCCTCTAACTTGAACCCGCATTAGGCCAAAGGCAAATCGCGTCTCGCTGCCTGAAGTGGCTGAACAGTTACGAAAGTTGATCTTTGAGATCTCGTATGGTTCCTTCTGACAACTGGATTCTGCTCATAGACCCGCTCAAGAACCTCCTGAATACCTACCGGATGGTTCTGGAAGCGGAGGGCTACCGTGTTGAAACTGCGATGGATTTGAAGCAGATCATCAAGCAGTTTGGGACGAGGGATTACAGCGTTCTGATTACGGAGTATTTCCCTCCGTTCGAAGCCATGTCGGAGATGATTCAGTGGGTCAAGGGGAATTCTCCGGGGACTTACATCATTATCGTAACGAACGCTGTCATTGATAACCGAACCTATGAGAATCTTTTCGAAATCGGGGTGGACGACGTCATCAGCAAGCCTTATTCCTCGGACAGGATTTTAGTCGATATCAAGAGAGGGTTGAGGGAGAGAGACCGCGTCCTGAGGCAGCAGGAGCTTGAGAGACAGTCCCTCCTTGATGCGACAGGCCGTAAGATCGGGCAGCTTATCTTCGGTCCCGTCTATTTCAAGAAAAGCCTCAGACAGGAATTGAAAAGGGCAAGGAGGCATCTCCATCCCCTTTCCATCCTCCTCATAAAGATTCCGGGCAATGGGGATCTGGGCGATCGATTCGAAAGCTTTTGCATGGAGTTAGGAGGAATTCTCCGAACGCATGTAAGAGAAGAGGATACGGTGGGAAGGGAGAATGGCAATTTTGGGATTCTCCTTCCCGAGACCGATCAACCCGGGTCCGACGCATTGTCGAGGAGGATCTCAAATCTGATTCAGACCCACACCCGATTTCAAGAGGATGAAATTCTTAAACCAGCCGCCCGAGCCCTCTCCATTCAGTCCTTTACCTACCCCGACCGGTTCGATGTTCCCAGGTCTTTGAAGGTCGTTCTGGAGGAAATAGACCGGGAACTCCCTCACGCCTGAATGTCCCATTTCGCCCATCCCGTAACCAATTAGAATCTTTTAATTTTTTCGTGTAGATGAACCTTTTGGCTCACTAAATGTCCCGTAAGGTCTATCTTCGGCAAACCGGGGAAGAAGTCCTGTTTCCGCTCATGAAGAAAATCTGTTTGATTTCAACGCAATAAGACAATTATCCCGGATTTAAGGACATTGGTATGAGACTTGCTTTCTATTCTTACTCGCTGATCAGGAACGAAATTGTTCATCCGGGTGTTCAATCTTGTAATGGTGAAAGGCTGACGAACGGTGACCGAGTCCATCCACACCCCTTAATCCCATCGCGGAAATTCCTCCCTTTAGCCGCCGTGGTCTTCTGATAGTGATCGAGAGCTGACTTATGACGACCGAAACGATTTTGATTCTCGATAATGAAAGCCATAGTCGTTGGACACTCAAGACCTTTCTCGAAAGCGAGCGCTATCTTGTTGTCGCGGTGGACACGATCGAGAGAGCGGCACGAAACTTTTCAGAATTCGAGGTCTCTGCGTTTATCACCGAATACTGGATTAAGAGCCGTTCGACGGTGGAGGCAATCAAGGAGCTCAAGACAAGGTTTGCAGAATGCTACGTCATGATCCTGACGGATAAGGAAATGAAAGAGAGCGAATACGAGGAACTCATGACTGCCGGGATTGACGACTGTTTTTCAAAGCCTTTTTCGACCAAGAAAATCCTTCTTCACCTTGAAAAAGGATTAAGACGGCGAAGAGACCTCCTCCAGAAAAGGTGGTTTGCAGAGGAATTTGATCGGTCCGGTCCGATCACTGAAGTTGCGGGCCCGGCGCCGATTGCCGAAAGAAAATGACGCTGGACAGATAGGATCTTCTTAGCCATACGGGAGAAGAGATGAGAAGATATTGTAAAGTTGAAATTCCGGCCCTCCTAACCACAATCCTGATTTTTCTGGCGGCCTGCCAGCCGGTTTATTTGAGTAAAGCCCTGGATCGCGCTTCGCCGGAGGTCTATGCGATCGGGCCTGAAGACGTCCTCAATGTGTATGTCTGGAAGGAAGAAACCCTTTCGAGAACCGTTCCCGTAAGGGTGGATGGAAAGATATCCCTTCCTCTCGTGAACGAGGTCCAGGCAGCAGGGCTCACCCCTCCCCAGTTGCAGGAGATTGTGGCGGAAAAACTGAAAGAGTTCATCGATGACCCGGTTGTCTCCGTCATCGTCATGGAGTCGAACAGTTTCAAAGTCTTCGTCTCGGGCGAGATCAAGACCCCGGGCGTCCATCGTCTTCGAAGTGAGACATCTCTTCTTCAGATCATTCCCATGGCAGGCGGCTTTACGGAATGGGCCAATCCGAAGAAGGTCCTGGTGATACGAAGAGAAGACGGGAGAGAGGTTCGGATGATAGTTAATTACAGGAAGATGGTTGACGGCAAAGTCCCGGCTCTCATTCTGAAGCCGGGCGATACGATCATCGTCCCCTAACTAATGTCTCATGCCCGGAGGGCATCCTCGAACCATGAAAATAATTGCAGGTTACGGTTAGGGCTATGAAGCCGGTTTAGGTTAGGTCTTGGGGTAAGGGCTAATTTCCTTAGGACCAGCAACCTAACCCATTGACCAAACTGGCATCCTTACCCTAACCCTTACCGAGGGGTTGCTATTTTCTAACTAATGCACCATGCCCGGAGGGCACCCTCGAACCATGAAAATTGATTTGTAGGGGCGCTGCTTGCTGCGCCCACCAGGGCAGGGCAAGCCCTGCCCCTACATCTTTTGTGATTACGGACACGGTCACGTTATTTTCTACATAAAGGACTGGAATATTGGAATACCTGAATTTTGGAATCATGGGAAGATCTAAACAACTACAACATTGGAATAATGGTATCCGGGGAAAACCCAGACAACTGGGGCATTGTTTTTTCCCCGTCATTCCGTCATTCCATCATTCCATCATTCCATTGTTCCATTGTGCGACTGCACGGGTTGTGCTTGCCCTGTTGGTCTTAGGGGCGCCGGGAGCCGTCCGCGCCGACTTCTGGGATATGGCCTCCAGGTTCCAGGTCTATGTCTCTGCCCAGGAGGAATACAGCGACAATATCGACCTGACTGCCAGCAATAAACTGGACGATTTTATCACCACCGTCTCCCCGGGTCTGAAATTCAGCAGCCTCCCGAGGACACGCGTAGCGGCAGGAGAGTTCCGGCAAACCCCCGGCGAAGGGGAGGAAAACTTTGGAATGAATGGGGACTATCATCCGGGATTCGTTTTTTACGCGAAAAATACGGACCGAAATTACGTCAGCCACGATGGAACGCTCAATGCCTGGTATACCTTGGACAAGAGACTGACGTTTCGGGTCAGGGAATACCTGCTGCGGTCGGAGGACCCGAGAGAGCCCGATTACAGTCAGACGGCCATTCCCGGTCAATACATTCTCGGGACCCAGCGAAACAGGTCGACTTACCTCCGGAATGTGTTCGAGCCTTCTCTGGAGTATAAATTTGGGAAAGAGAATCTACTCTCCATGAGCTATCAGAACAACCTCTATAACACTCAGAACTCCTCCGGACGGAACAGCGTAGAAAACTATTTCAACCCCCGGCTATCTTACTGGTTTGATATCCAAAATGGAGTTTCACTGGATTATGGTTTGACATTAGGTCATTTCGAGGGTTCACCCGATCTCGTGGGACATAGCGTGAAGGGACGTTACACATATCGGTTTGATCCGAAGACCTCTCTTTTTGGAGAGTATACGTTTATGCTCCGAAATTTTGACACCCCCGTGGAAAAACTCCCGGTCCCCATCTTCCCGCCTCCGGAACCACCTTCTCTCGATTACACCGTCCACAACCCTACGGTGGGAATAGAGCGTGTCTTTAGCCCCACATTTTCTGCCAAGGGCCAGATCGGCTATTACTGGCAGATCCCGGATCAGGGTTCCAAAAAGGCCGGGCCTTTCTATAATATATCGCTGACAAAGCAGGCAGAGAGAACGAATCTGACCCTTTCCCTTCAGGGTGGGTACACAGAGGACTTTTTTAGCGCACAAAATCTCGGATTCACAAAAAGCTACAGCGCCATAGGGGCTGTTTCACACCACCTGGCCGAGAAGATGACCGTGGGGCTGACAGGGAGTTTTCAAAGGGCGATCTCCTACGATCCGGACCAGAAAGAAAATATCTGGGACGTGAGCGGGAATACATCGTATCAGGTCCTGCGGTGGCTGAGCCTTTTCCTGAGCGTATCGCATCGAGAGGACCATTCAAGTATTTCGACTCAGAGTTATGCCGAAAATCGGGGAATCTTCAGGATGACAGCCACCTACTGATGAAGAATAATGCAAAATGCAAAGTGCAAAATGCAAAGTGCAAAGTGGCAAATATAAGCACCGACCAAAGACAGAGTAGGGTGGGCACTGCCCACCGGAAGACCGACAAAGGATAGATCAAAGTGCAAAGTGCAAAATGCAAAATGCAAAGTGCAAAATGCAAAGTGGATAAGAGGAAAAAGAAATCAAAAACAGGGGGATGTCAACCCGGAATACAAAATGCAAAAAGGATAAGACCGGAAAAGAGATGACGACGGTTGGGAAAAGAGAGAAATGGGAAACGATATCTCCGAACGGTTAGAAAATTTTGCGGTTGAGATTATCAAACTGGTGGGAAAAATCTGTAAATCTTTTGTCGGCCGCCATGTCGCCGGGCAACTGCTGGGTTCGTCAACTTCAGCAGGCGCCAATTACGAAGAGGCCTGCGGGGCTGAAAGCCGTTCCGATTTTGTCCATAAGCTTCAGATTGTCTTAAAGGAATTAAAGGAATCCCTGTACTGGTTACGGCTGATCTCAAAGTCAGGGCTGATCTCGAGGGAAGAGGTAAGTGGAGTTTTGCGGGAAGGGAAAGAATTGGCAAATATTATTGCAAAATCGATCGTTACTACAAAAAGAATTAGAAAGTCGTGAATCCAGATTTTCATTTTTCATTTTTCATTTTGCATTTGGTTGGAGGTTTCTGGCATGATTAACCCGGGGAAGCCTTTTAGCATGAATGACCTGAAGGAGATTTTCCTGAGAAGGATGTGGTACGCCATCCTCCCTTTCATCGTCATTGTTGTGGGAACCGTTCTTTTCGCCGTTTACGCTCCGAGGGAGTATAAATCTACCACACTGATTTTGGTCACTCCTCAGAAAGTTCCGGAACAGTTTGTCATGGCCACCGTGACCTCTAAGATCGAGGAGAGGCTTCAGTCCATAGCGCAGGAGATCACGAGCCGGACTCGACTCGAGCAGATCATTTCCGATTTCAAGCTCTACCCGGAGAAGAAAGGGGTTCAAAGCCAGGAAGAGATCGTCGACCTCATGAGGAAGAATATTGAGATTGAGATTCCCAAGAAAGATAAGGAGAAGAGCTCCTTCACCGTTTCTTATATCGGGAAAGATCCGAAGGTCGTGGCGATGGTCACCAACAAGCTGGCGTCCCTCTTCATTGAAGAGAACTTGAAGTTAAGGGAGCAGCAGGCCCAGGGGACGTCGGAATTCCTGAACATCGAGCTCGCTGCCACCAAGGTCAAGCTTGAAGAGCATGAGAAAGCAATTACCCTCTTCAAAAGGCAGTTCACCGGGGAACTGCCTGAGCAACGGGACGCGAATCTCCGGGTTTTCGAACAACTCCAGAACCTGTATCAACGGGTGAGCGAGAGCCTGAGGTCCGCCCAGGATCGGAGGGTGGTCATCCAGAAGCAGTTGGCCGATCTCGACGTCATGATTGCCTCCCTGACAAATCGGATAGAGGTGAGCGCTAAAGAGAGCAGGGACGGCAGGGAAGTCAGGGACGAGGCCCCCATGGATAACCTGGCCCTTCTCCTGAACCCAGCGGCGCCCCTCATGGCCCCTGCTCCAAGGGCACAATACCAGCCCAGAGCTGCCGTGAAAGACCCCCAGGAGACTCAGCTCGAACAGTTGAAAAGTCAACTGACCGAGCTCCAGGGAAAATATACCGAAAAACATCCGGATATCCGCGTCACGAAGAAGAAGATCGCCGACCTTGAAGCAAAGGTGGAGAAGATCAGGCTCGAGCGAGAAGCCGAAGAGAAGAAGCTTGAGGAAAAAAGAGAGGCGGAACAGAGAGAGGCCGACCAGAAACAGGCCGAGCAAAAGCAGGGCCCTGTCCCCAAGGTCCGCGTTTCCAATTTACCTGCCCCCAGGCCGGAGCCGCCGAGAGAGAATCGGGACGATCAAATGACGAGACAGGAGATCCTGAGGCTCGCCCTTCGGCACAAGGAAACGGAGAGTCAGATGGTAGCGACCGATCTTGAGATCGAGAGAATGAAGGAGGAAGAGGGTAAAGTGAAGGCCCAGATGGCAAAGTACCGGGAAAGGATTGAGAACACCCCGATCCGGGAACAGTCGATGGGCAACCTCGCCCGGGACTACCAGAACTTGAGGGAATCTTACCAGAGCCTTTTGAAAAAAAGCCAGGAAGCCGAGCAGGCGGAAAATCTGGAACGCCGGCAGAAAGGCGAGCAATTCAAGATCATCGATCCCGCAAGGGTTCCTGAAAAGCCCTTCCGGCCGGATATTCCCAAGATCCTGCTGATCGGGCTTTTCCTGGCAGCCGGAGGAGGGATTGGGGTCGCTTTCTTCCGGGAGCAGATGGACCGCTCCTTTCGGGACGCTGATGACCTCGAGGCGACCCTCGGCCTCCGGGTGCTTGCGAACATACCCAAGATTAAACCGAAGGCAGCGTAAACGAACAATGAAAATGCAAATTGCAAAATGCAAAATTCAAAATGGAACAAAAATATGCACAGCGACATAAATCATTGCGCATAATAAACCCTTGGGTAGGGGAGGCTTTAGCCTCCCACTGGGAGGCATTTTTAACATTTTGCATTTTGCATTTTTCACTCTGGGTTTGGTGATGTATACAACCTTCTACAACTTACGCGAAAAACCTTTTGAGATCACACCTGACCCGCGGTTTCTCTATCTCAGCGAGAACCATAAGGAAGGCCTGGCCCACCTGGTGTACGCGGTGAAGGAGAAACGGGGGTTTACCGTCATCACCGGAGAAGTGGGGACGGGCAAGACCACGCTGATCCAGACTCTCCTGAGCAGGCTGGATGGAAGTACGAGGACCGCTTACCTGTTCCATCCGAAGCTCGGCCCCACCGATTTTCTCCAGTATATCTGCGAGGACTTCGGCCTGAAGTCCTCGGGGCGGTCGAAAGGGCAATGTCTGTCCCTCCTTCAAAAGTTCCTGATGGGCTGCTACGCCAGAAACGAGAATGTGGTGTTGATCATCGATGAGGCCCAGGGCCTCGATCCCCATCTTCTCGAAGAGGTGCGGCTGCTGACCAACCTGGAGACGGCAAAAAACAAATTGCTTCAGGTCATTCTGGTTGGACAGCCGGAGCTGAGCCGTCTCCTCGACCAGAGCCAGTGCCGACAGTTGAAACAACGGGTAAGCCTCCGTTACCACATCAAGCCCCTCAACAAAGAGGAGGCGAAGGTGTACATCAAGCAGAGATTGAAAAGGGCGGGTGCCATCGATACCAACATCTTCACTCCCAGGGCGATCGAGACAATCTACCGCTACACCCAGGGAATTCCGAGATCGATCAACATCATCTGCGACAATGCGCTCCTGAGTGGATATGGGGCGGATCAAAAGGTCATCGGACATGAAATCGTCCGCGAAGTTGCTAAGAATCTCGAAGGCCCGGGTACGCAAAAGGAACGAAGGCGAAAGCGCTTCCTTGGAATGATTCTCTTTGTCATCTTGCTTCTGGGGGTACTGGGATTACTCTGGAGGTTTGGAGCTCCGGAAGGGGCGGAGTTGGAGCTCGCACGTTGGGTGGAGACGATCAGAGAAGCAGTGGGAAAGGTCTTGAGATAAGGAGATGTGCAAAGCTCATTGAAGAGGTTGTAGATTCCGCAATTCGCAATCCGCAATTCGCAGTTGGAACAGGGTGATGGGATGAGTAAAATCTTTCAGGCATTGGAAAAGGCAGAAAAAGAAAGGGAGATGGAACTGCGGAAGAATCTTTCGCTCCCGCCGGAATCCGGGCAAGAGGAGATCGAGACTCAAGAGATAAGCCTTCCATCAGGAATCCCGGAGGGGGTCATCTCGAAACAGGATCTGGTCTCCTTTTTCGAACCCAATTCACTGGCTGCCGAACAATTCAGGAAACTGAGAGCCCATCTCCTGAAGCTGAGAATCCCGGACCCTCAAAAGACGATCATGGTGACCAGTTCGACGAGCGGCGAGGGGAAGAGCTTTGTTGCAGCCAATCTTGCCGCGGGTATCGCCAACGAGCTTCACAACCAGGCCCTCCTGGTCGATTGCGACCTTCGCAATCCCATCCTGTCAAAATGGTTCGGGTTTCCGGAATGCAAAGGGCTTTCCGATTACCTGCAGGGGAATGGGCCGTCCTCGGAGATCATTCTGAAAACGGAAGTGGACAAGCTGAGTCTTCTTCCGGCAGGGAAGATTCCGGATAACCCTACCGAGTTGATCGGATCGAAGAAGATGGAGGCCCTGGTCCGGGAATTGAAACTGAAGCATGAAGAGCGATACATCATCTTCGACGCGACCCCCCTTCTTGCGACGACCGAACCGGAAGTGCTTGCGAAGTGGGTTGATGGGATCGTCCTTGTTGTGAGGGCCGGGGTGACGCCGAGAGAGACCGTTCAACAGGCCATCAAGTCTCTGGAGAAGGAGAGGATCATCGGGGTGGTACTGAACGACCTCGACTTCAGGTCTTCGGGCCTCCACCACCGGTACTTCGGCTCCGATGCATATTATTACAGATACGGTTACGGCAAGAGGGGTGAGAATCACCAGGGCCGGCTGGGGAAGGTAACGCAATGGCTGCGATCGAAGGGCCGCAGAAACGATTAGGTGAATAACGGAATTAGTGAATAGAGTTATTAACTTTTATTTCGGTTGTTTTGAGGTTTTTATGCTTCTCTGGTACGTCATTCAAACCAAACCCAAGAAAGAGAAAGAGGCTGAATCCTACCTTGCACCGAAGGGGGTGGAGATCTTCAGCCCCCTGTTGGAGACTTTCTCGTTTATGAACGGGAGAATGCAGGAGACAGTGAAGCCTCTCTTTCCGAACTATATCTTCGGCAAATTCGACCTCGAGCAGAATTATCCTCTGGTCCGGTGGGGAAGAGGAGTGAAAACAGTGCTCGGATTCGGGGGATATCCGGTTCCCGTTGCCGAGGAGGTGATCGAGACCATCCGGAGAAGAACCGGAACGGATGGTATTGTGAGAAGGACCCGCCGCTTTGAGGCGAATGACGTGGTTCGAGTCACCGCAGGCCCCATGAAAGAGCTCCTGGGGATATTCGAGCGCTATATCTCCGACGGCGAACGGGTGAGAATTCTGTTGAACCTGATCGGATACCAGCCGGCCGTAGAAGTTCACCATTCGATGGTGGAGAAAGTTGCGTAAGATAACGGTTCATTGAGTTACTTGAGTTCGTTGGGTTACTTGAGTTCATTGAGTTTATAACCCGATAACCCGAGCAACCCAATAACCCAAATGAGTTACTTGAGTTCGTTGAGTTACTTGTGTTTGTTGGGTTCATAACCCGATAACCCAATAACCCAAGTAACCCAATTAACCCTTTTCCCACGATTAATGTGGCCGAAACATCTAAATTTTGTGTGCGATTTGTCGAATTTGGCCCAAATTCGAACCGGCGGTAGCCTGTCCTTTTTCTTAAAGACCCCTCAAGAGCTTACTCGGGTTCGTTGAGTTACTTGAGTTATTGGGTTTGTTGAGTTTGCCCAAGCAACCCAATAACCCAAGCAACCCAATAACCCAAGCAACCCAATAACCCAATAACCCAATAACCCAATAACCCGATAACCCAATAACCCAATCCGAAATGCATGACCTCCTAACCAGATCTGAATTCCTTAGCCGCTTGAGGATTGAGAAGCGGAGGGTGGACCGTTCAAAAGCTCCCATCTCGGTAGCGCTCTTCCATTTCGACGAAGCAGGGGCAATGAGAGATCGTTCGATGTGGGAGTTCCTGGTGACCCTTCAGAAGAGTACGCGTGAAACAGATATGAGGGGTTTCGTGCAGCCGAATGTGATAGGCCTCATCCTTCCCGATACCGACGAAAAGGGAGTCCGGAACTGCGTCAAGAAGATCTTCAACGGGGAGGACGAGATCCCGTGCTCGGTGGTTACCGGCACCTATCCGGATGATCTTTTCCGTAAGCTGCTGGCAGAGAAGGATGAGGATGGGAGCTTCTTTCCCCTGGACGTCGACGAGGCCTTGGTGGCGGGTGGTTTCGAGAAGGCCTTGAAACGGGGATTGGATGTGTCCGGGGCGCTCATCGCCCTCCTGCTTGCGTCGCCGGTGATGGCCACCACATCCCTGCTGGTGAAACTGAGCTCACCCGGTCCGGCCATTTTCAAGCAGACTCGACTGGGCGAGAAGGGGAAGCGGTTCTCCTTCTACAAATTCAGGTCCATGTACTGGAACACCGATGACCGGATCCACCGTGAGTACGTGGCAAACCTGATCAAGGGGGAACATGAAAGGGTCAATCAGGGTGATGACGAAACACCCCTCTATAAGATCAAGGAGGATCCGCGCGTGACTCCGGTCGGCCGGGTGATCAGGAAGCTCAGTATCGATGAGCTGCCCCAGTTGTACAACGTGTTGAAAGGGGAGATGAGCCTGGTAGGACCGAGGCCACCGCTTCCGTATGAAGTTGAAAAGTATGATTCCTGGCATCTCAGGAGAATCCTTGAAGTCAAACCGGGAATCACGGGTCTCTGGCAGGTCGATGGGAGAAGCAGGACTTCCTTTGACGACATGGTTCGCCTCGATCTGAGATATGCCCGGAACTGGTCCGTCTGGCTCGACATAAAGATCCTGCTGAAAACGGTGAGGGCCCTGCTCCGTCCCAAGGGCGCCCTCTAATACTACTCGGAGCATAAAACAGATTGCATTTCGTAGGGCAAGGCTTCAGCCTTGCACCTACATGTTTGGTCATGGCGAATGCATTCTAATATTATGCTCCCTATAATAACAGGCTCAAGGCTTTAGGTTAAAGGTCATAGGCAACAGAATCGAAGACGTCAGAGGGCTAAGGTTGAAGGTTTTAGGCAAAAAGCCAAAACCGAACACGTTATAGAAATTTGCCTCAAGCGAAGCGGTCCTCAAGCGAAGCGTTCCTTAAGCCTATCGCCTTTAATCGCCCTTAGAAGTGCAGCGGTGCTTAAACCTAAGACGAAGGAATTTCCTTGATGGCTGATTACCTATTCCCCTTTGAGAAACTCGATGTCTGGCAATTGGCGGTAGACCTGGCAGATTTTGTCCTGGGTTTGCTTGAGAGGTTGCCCCAAAACAGGCATGTGCGTTTAATTGGCCAGATGGAGGCTGCCGCGGTTTCTCCTTCACAGAACATAGCCGAAGGAAAAGGCCGACAGTATAACAAAGAGTTCATCCAATTTCTGCATATTGCCAAGGGATCCGTATTTGAAGTTGTGACTTTAAATGAGATTTTTCATAAAAGAAGACTATTCGGAGATGTCGATGCAGATAGTGTAAGGAGACGGTGTGAGCAGATCGACCGAAAATTGAACGGTCTAATCAATTCGCTGAAAGGCAGAGCAAGGTCAACTTGAGCGTGTACGTCTTGCTGATTATTCCTTTTCCAGCCTTTCGCCTTCAGCCTATAGCCTATTATGCCTTAAACCTTGGGCCTATTGCCTTTCGCCTTTCGCCTATTGCCTATTGCCTATTGCCTATTGCTATTGCCTTTCGCCTTGAGCCTATAGCCTATAACCTATTGCCTACTGCCTATTGCCTTTCGCCTATTGCCTATTGCTATTGCCTATTGCCTATTGCCTATTGCCTTTTGCCTTTCGCCTTTTGCCTTTCGCCTATTGCCTACTGCCTATTGCCTATTGCTATTGCCTATTGCTATTGCCTATTGCCTTTCGCCTATTGCCTATTGCTATTGCCTATTGCTATTGCCTATTGCCTTTCGCCTATTGCCTATTGCTATTGCCTATTGCTATTGCCTATTGCCTATTGCTATTGCCTATTGCTATTGCCTACTGCCTACTGCCTATTGCCTATTGCCTTTCGCCTATTGCCTATTGCCTACTGCCTATTGCCTATTGCCTATTGCCTACTGCCTATTGCCTATAACCTTAAGCCTTAACCAGGGGGTGTTATTATGAAGATTGCAGTGATTGGGTGTGGCTACTGGGGTCCGAATCTTGTCAGAAACTTTGTCCAGTCGAACAGGGTTGCGCAACTGGCGTGCTGCGATTTGGATCCAAAGAGATTGGATCGGATGAAGAACCTTTATCCATCGGTCGAAGTCCTCTCCAACTACAAAGAGCTTCTCGAAAGGCCGGATCTGGACGGGGTGGTCATCGCAACGCCTGTCAAGACGCATTACCCGATTGCAAAGGAATTTCTCCTGAAGGGCAAGCATGTCTTCATTGAGAAACCCCTCACCCATTCCTACGAGACGGCCCTGGAGCTGGTCAACCTGGCTGAAGAGAAGAAGAAGGTGTTGATGGTCGGGCACACCTTTGAATATACGGCAGCGGTGAACAAGGCCAAGAAGATCGTGGAGAATGGCGAGCTGGGGAAGATCCTCTACATCAGCTCCATCCGCGTCAACCTCGGGCTCTTTCAACCCGATATCAACGTGGTATGGGACCTGGCCCCCCATGACATCTCCATCATCCTCTATATCCTCGGGGAAACGCCGGTCTCGGTGAACAGCCAGGGGAAGGCCCACTTTCAAAAGGACATCGAGGATGTTGCCACCACCACCCTCAATTTCAGAAATGGGATCATCGCCTTCATTCACAGCAGTTGGCTCGACCCGAACAAGATCCGAAAGACCACCATCGTTGGGACGAAGAAGATGCTCGTTTACGATGACATCGAGTCCCAGGAGAAGATCAAGATCTACGACAAGGGGGTGGATGTCCCGCCCTATTATGATACCTATGCGGAGTTTCAGTTTTCCTACCGCTACGGCGATATCCACAGCCCCCGGATCGATGACTACGAACCGCTGAAGAAGGAGATCGACCACTTCCTCGAATGTATGCGGACCGGAAGGGCCCCTCTTTCCGACGGGTACAGCGGTCTCAGGGTGGTTTCGATCCTCGAGGCGGCCAGCAAATCGCTGAAGGTTTCAGGGAAGGCGGTCCCGATTCCGGGCTTGAGGGCGATCACGAAACGCTCGCAGAATAACGGAAACGGCTACCTATTGGCCAACGGCTGGCGCTAAGAGAAGACGTAAGGAGTAAGTGGTAAGTCGCAAGTCGTTCACGCGCTACTCCTTACCCCTTACGATGTTTTATATTTGGAGGTTTCATGGAATTTCAATCGATTGCACCCGATGTAAAACTGGGTAAAGATGTCAAGATTTTCAAGTTCGTCAATCTCTACGGTTGTGAGGTCGGCGACGAGACCAAGATCGGCGCCTTCGTCGAGATCCAGAAGAATGCGAAGATCGGCAGGAATTGCAAGATCTCGAGTCACACCTTCATCTGTGAAGGGGTCACCATCGAGGACGAGGTCTTCATCGGCCATAATGTGACGTTTATTAACGATACCTATCCGAGGGCCGCCAATGGCAATGGCCACCTGCAGACCGATTCGGACTGGCAGGTAGAACGGACGGTCGTAAAGAAAGGGGCTTCCATTGGTTCCGGCGCGACGATTCTCAGCAATGTGACGATCGGCGAAAATGCGATTGTTGGCGCAGGGAGCGTCGTGACGAAAGATATCCCATCCAATGTCATTGCCGCCGGCAACCCCGCCCGGCTCCTGCGTTCCCTCGGCGACGAGAAGATGTCGGTCGCGGAGGCCAGGACGATCTCAGAGCAACAATATCTTTTCTCTCTTCCTCCGGGTTCCCAGGAGCCGGGGTAACTCTGTCTCTCGCAGAGTCCACAGAGAACGCAGAGGAGAAACTTAATGATCTATTCACCACGGAGGCACAGAGGTCACAGAGAAATGCGAGTTGAAGCAAGTTGGCGGGTTGTTTCAACT